>Ga0307505_10000320_pt1 | contig 55922 bp, 53 predicted proteins | sample 23_S_MG_FD_202183 | JGI IMG/M metagenome (GOLD analysis project Ga0307505, IMG submission 202183) | Soil microbial communities from Populus trichocarpa stands in riparian zone in the Pacific Northwest, United States - 23_S | ecosystem: Environmental > Terrestrial > Soil > Riparian zone > Trees...
GCGGTCATTACTCGATCAGCCAGGCACAATTTCACAACGTGCCTACATCGAGAGCACGCCTATCTATCAAGGCGACAAGAAATTCACTGACCTCGCCATCCCACAGGAGGCGCAGGACTTCCTGACGCACCTCGGCACCAAGGCCGGCGGGCGTCTCGTCTTTGATCCGCCCTATCCGCATCAGGCGGACGCACTGGAAATCATCGCCGAACCTGCTGGACGTTGTCTGCTCGCCACCACCGGCACGGGCTCAGGCAAGACCGAGACCTTCCTTCTTCCGATCCTCATGAAACTGGCCGATGAGGCCGCGACTAAGCCGACGCAGTTCTCGCAACGCGCCGTGCGGTCGATCATCCTTTATCCCATGAACGCTCTGGTGAACGATCAGCTTGGTCGCCTGCGCCGCCTGCTGGGCGCGCCGTCGGTGCGGGACTGGTTCACCGAGCATGCTGGCCGACCCGCGAAGTTCGCGCGTTACACCGGACGATCGCTCTATCCAGGTCAACGCACCGAAGACCGAAACAAGCGGCGCCTGAAAAGCCTCAACTTCTACCGCGACCTCGAACGGGACGCGCAGAATGACGAGGGCGTTGCTGCTCAGATCGACCAGTTGCGCTCACTCGGACGCTGGCCCGCCAAGCCGAGCGACGCCGATGGTGAGAACGGCATGACCCGGTGGCTTGGCAGCGGCAAGCGCTGGCTTGGGCCCGACCAGAAATTTCAACGGGCGATCGAGCGGCCCGAGGATCCCGAACTGCTGCTGCGTCATGAGGTGCAGGATCAGCCGCCTGACCTACTCATCACCAATTACTCGATGCTTGAATATATGCTCTTGCGGCCTATCGAGCGCTCGATCTTCGAGCGGACGCGAGCCTATTTCGAGGACAATGCCGACGAGCGCCTGCTGTTCGTTCTGGACGAAGCCCATCTCTACCGAGGCGCCAGCGGCACCGAGGTGGCGCTATTGATCCGGCGTCTGCGCAATCGTCTTGGTCTCACGCCTGATCGCATGCAGGTCATCGCAACCAGCGCGTCCTTTTCGGATGGCGAAGCGGCCCAGCGGTTCATCGGCGGTCTGGTCGGACGCGATGTCGATATGATCGAAGTGCTGCGCGGCAAGAAGCACGCGCGCCTTCCTTCGGCCGGCGGCGACCTGCCGCTCGCCACTGCGCTTGCCGCTTGCCGCACCGAGCAGTTGAAGGATGTCGATCCTGCCGCGCGGATCGACGCCCTCGCTCCCTTGCTGACGTTCCGGCACGACACCCTCGCCACGCAGCGCTTCGTCGTTGCATCGGCGACCTCCAAGACGGTCACGGTGACGGTCAGCGGCGTCGATGCTACGCTCGCGTCCATCAGTGAGACGGTCTCGGTCAAACCGCACGGTTCAGTCGAAACCGCCCATGACTATTTGGCGCTGACCGAGGTTGCCGCTTCAGACGGGATCAGCGTCGGTCGTTCTGCCGATCGGCCCGATATCAGCATCGTTGATGGCGAGACACTCGTGCACCGCGACGGATTGCAGCGCGCGGTCCACGCCGCCCTACAGGGCCTTTCCGTTATCGGGCGGTTGGTCAACCTGACTGGTGGCGCGATCGCCGACAGTGACGCGGTGACTAGGGAGCCGAAAACACCGATTGCTCTCGATGCGATTGGCGGCTCGCTCTTCGAGGGCGAAATCGCGCCGAAGGTCCGGGCAGAGGCGACCGACGCGCTGCTGGAGCTTGCGTCATATGCCAAGGCTGAACCCGATGGACAGCCGCTGCTCGCTGCTCGTGTTCACGCGCTGTTTCGTGGGCTGCCGGGGCTGTGGGGCTGCGCCGACGAGACTTGTACCCATATTCCCGATGGCATCGATCCCGGTCCGACGGGAATGCTCTATTCCCAATCCACGCGTGAGTGCGGCTGCCGTGCCCGCGTTTTCGAAGTCCACACCTGTCGCGATTGCGGCGTTGCCTACTTCAACGCTTTTGCACTCAACCCCAGCCAGCCCGACTTCCTCTGGGCCGAGGACATCGGTGACATCGACGATTTGGACGGCGTCGTTCGCCCGGTGCAGATCCTACTGGAAGACCCTGGCTTCGACGCCGACAAATATTGCACGAGCAGCTTTCTGGACCCGCTCACCGGCCGTGTCGGGTCCAAGTCACCCGATGCGCGAGAAATCTGGCTGCCGCGGCCCGCAAAGGATGTCGAGCCTGGGCATTTCGAGAAATGTCCGCACTGCGAGGCCAATGGCTCGCAGATTATGGATCACCAGACCAAAGGCGACGAACCCTTCCAGGAACTGATCAGCGTCCAGTTGCTCGATCAACCGGCCCGCGTCGAAGCGACCTCGCCGCTCAAGGGCCGCAAGTCGCTGATCTTCTCCGATGGTCGCCAGGCGGCGTCGCGGCTGTCGGGCAAGCTCAAGAATTTCTCGCTCCAAGACAGCATCCGCCCGCTGCTTCTGGCGGGCCTGCGCATGCTGGAGGAGCGTTTTGGCGAGCCGGTGCAACTCGGCTACGCCTACCCAGCGATCCTCTTTGCCTGCGCCAAGTTCGATGTGAACTTCCGCTTACCGGGGGCAGAGCATGAGGAGTTCGCGCGCGACCTGCGCAAGTTGCATGGGTTCATCCGCGACGAAGGCGACTACACTGAGTTTCGCGATCTCGCTGACACGCTGAACAAAACCCATGTGAAGTCGGTTCGGGCGCCTCTCGCCCGCATTCTTGCCAACCGCCACACCGGACTGCTGCCGTTGGCACTCGCCGCACCCCAGGCCGTGCTTACCGAAAACCAACTCAAGCGGCTGAAGGCGCTGCCCGTGCCGCCGGCAGGCTCGGGCACCGACGACGAGAAGCGTCGCGCCCTGCTCGACCTATGGCTCAGCCTCTCGCTTTCGGCAGGGTCGGTCCTGGTAGAGGGCACGCCCAGCGAGTGGATCGATTCAAAGGACGGTCCGGCGCTCAAGCGGAGCAGCGGTCGCTATACGACGGTGCTGGAAAAGCTGCTGACCGTGAAATGGCATCGCGCGCAGTTCGGTGCGAACGCGAAGCCCGATGCGAGTTGGATCGACTTTCTCGCCACGACCTTCGCACAGAACCACAATGCGCAGGGCTTCTTCGTCAACGCCGCGAAGGTCCGCCTGAAACCGGAAACCGAGGTCAACTGGCGACGCTGCGGCCATTGCACGCTGGCACAACCAGCGAACGCCATCATGGGCGTGACCTGCGTCAAATGCGGAAAGGATACCGATCCTCTCGACCCGAGGCAGGATACGGTCTTTCGCACACGCAAATATCTCTATCGCAAGCTGGTCGAACGGCTGGAGGCCGAAGGCCATCAGGGCTATGTGCCATACCCGTTCGTCGCCGAAGAGCACACCGCCCAACTAAACGATGCCGGCCAGGACCAGGCCTTCTCGCGCGCCGAATGGTATGAGTTGCGCTTTCAGGATCTCGATGTGCCAGGACCGCGCGGCGAGCGGGCCGGCGCGGTCGATGTGCTCAGTTGCACTACGACAATGGAAGTCGGTATCGATATCGGCAGCCTGACCGCCGTCGCGCTCAGGAATGTGCCGCCCGGCCGGGCCAACTATCAGCAGCGCGCGGGCCGCGCGGGACGGCGCGGCTCTTCGCTCTCGACCGTCCTGACCTTTGCCGGTTCGGACAGCCACGATCAGCGCTTCTTTGCTGACCCCCAGGCCATGGTCGGTGGGCCGGTTCCCGATCCGGTGCTCAACCTCGACAATCGCGAAATCGTTCAACGCCATGCGTTCGCGCTGATCCTCTCGCTGTTTCAGCAGGAGCGGATCGAGACCCCGCCCACCGACGGTGACGCCCAGGCGTCGAACATCTTCGAGTCGCTCGGCAAGCTGGCCGATTTCCGCGACCCTGATCCCAAGGGCTTTACCTTTGCCGGTCTCACGGCATGGCTCACGTCTAACGCCGGCCTGATCGACGACGCCCTGCGCGATGTCATTCCGCCCGATGCGATCGAAGGCGATCCCGACGTCTTTTTTGCCGGCGTTCCGCAAAAGCTGCTCGTGGCGCTGGAATCCGTCGGTGCCGGCACGGGCGACGTCGCGCTGGCGCCAGCCGATCCCGTGGTCGTCGTCGAGGAAGGCCCGGCCTTCGATTTCGGCATCGAGGACTATGGTGGCGACGCCGACATGTTCGACACGCCCGCAGAGGAAACGCCGGTCGAGGAAGCGCATGAAACCGGCGAGATCAATCCTGAGGCGCCGCTCAAACCGCAGAACCTCCTCGATAGGCTGTTCACCAAGGCGGTACTACCGCGCTATGCCTTCCCGACCGATGTCGTGTCCTTCACCGTATTCGATCCGTCGAGCACTGCCTATCGTGCGGAGATCGCCTATTCACCGCAGGCCGGTCTGACCCAGGCACTCAGCCAATATGCTCCAGGGCGCGAAGTGTGGGTCGATGGCCGCAAGTTCCGCTCGATGGCTATCTACTCCGGGTTCCACAAAGACCGCATCAACGCCTATCGCGCGCAGCGCCTCTATTTTGAGTGCGGACGCTGTGGGTATGCGAAGCTCGAAGACATCGACGATACCCACCATCGCGGCGACACCGAGGATTGCCCGGCGTGCAAGAAGAAGGCGGGCATGGGGCCGGCCGAGCGCTGGATCGTACCCGTCGGCTTTGCCCATCCGCATGACGAAGCCGTCGAGCTGGCCGGCGATGAAACGCCGCTGCCGACCCGCCCGACACGGGCGAAGCTCAGCGCGCCGCAGTTCGAGCAGCAGCATGAACTGGGCAAACTCGATCGCCCCGATGGCAGCGGCTTCGCCGCCTGGGCGTCAAAACAGACGCTGATGGTGACCAATCTCGGCGTGCGCAAACCCGGCGCCACCGAGACCGGCTTTCTCTATTGTCCGGCTTGCGGCCGAACGGAACCGACGGGATGGGCGGAAGGCAAGCTCGCCAGCAGTAAGCCGCATCAGCGGCCCTATCCCGACCATGGCAAGCAGCCCGAACTGTGCGATGGTCGCGGTCGCGCAATCGTTTTGGGACATGAGTTCCTGACCGACATCGCCCTGTTCTCGTTCAAGCTCGGGCCCGAACTCCACGTGCCCGCCGGATCGACCGCCGGACGCATCGTGCTGACGACGATCGCCGAAGCCTTGAGCATCGCGGCCGCCGGCCTGCTCGACGTCGATTCCGCCGACATCGGCGGCGGCCATCGCGCCGCGCTCAATGAAGGCGGCGCGCGCGGCAGCGAGGTCGAGGTCTTCCTCTACGACACGGCGCCGGGCGGTGCCGGGTTCGTCCGCGCCGCTGCGCGCGATCCCGGCGAACTGCTCACACGCGCGCTCGAATTGCTGGAGGGCTGCACATGCTCCTCCTCCTGCTATGCGTGCCTCAGGTCGCACAAGAACCGCTGGGATCATGCCGATCTCGACCGCCATCTCGGTGCGACGTTCCTTCGCCACATCCTTTATGGCGAGCGTCCGTGGGTGCCAGACATCGTTGAGGACAGGCTCCTCGACCTGCTCGCAAGCGACCTCAAGGACAAGGGCGAAGCGGTCGAGCGTCCACAGGCCGGCGAGTTGTGCCTGCCCGATTTCGACGGACGGACTCTCGTCATCAGCCATCCCCTCATCCGCGAGCAGCCAGGTTCGAAACGTGCCCACGCGCGTGGGCGCAGCACCTCCGATCGCTATCTTGATCAACTGCTGGTCGACCGCGCCTTGCCTGCCGCGATCCTGCAGGCGCTCGATGCCTCGGCAGGATCGGTTAGCGACGAGCCGCCCTTTGCCTGGGCCGATGCTGGCGTGCCGGTCTACCGCTCGCTGTCCGCCCTTGCCGGGTCCGGGGATGATCTGCCTGACACCGAGGAATATGCCGATATTCCCGACGAGCCAGAGGGCAGCTTCATCGTCCAACTCGATGTCGAGACGATGGAGAACGCCAAATTGGGCGACGCGCGTCCCTTTGCGCGCGGTACTTGGCATGTGTTCACCCGCTCAAAAGGGCTGACCAAGCTGCCGATGCTGATTCGGCGCACCGATGACAAATCCTTCCAGGCGTCATCGAGCGAGGTGACGTTTGGGATTGTCGGTTCGAGCATGAAGGACAGCGGCATGGAGCGCTACCGTGTCGTCTATGGCTCGCTGCGCCCGACCGCGCGAGCGGAACAGGTCAATGCCGATGTCATCGAGTTTCTCGGCACCTTCCATAAAGTGCTGGGAGCCTGAGTCATGGCCATGATGATCCCCGACGTCGGACCTGACCAGATCATCCATGGGTCCGAGCGTGACGTCTATATCGCGCTGCGCGACCAACTGCCCGATGCCTACCGGGTGGTGCATTCGCTCCCCTGGCTGCGCCCAAATCGTGATGATGCCGACGCACCCTTGCGCGAAGGCGAGGCCGATTTCGTCATCTTCCACCCCGACCACGGGCTGCTTGTGCTGGAGGTGAAGGGCGGCCAGGAAATGTTCGCACGCGGCCACCAGTGGTTCCGCAAGCTGCCCAAGCGCGACAAGCCGATCACCAATCCGTTCGAACAGGCCCGCCGCAACATGCACGCGCTGACCGACGCGATCGAGGAGCGCACCGGCGGCAGGCTCAAGGCCAACAAATATGTCTATGGCTATGCTGTCGTCTTCCCGCACGGGCGCGCGAGCGGCGGACTACCGCTCGACGTCGCTGACCAGATCTTGATCGATGTCGACCGCATGCCCGAACTGGAGCGGATGGTCGAAAAGGCTTTCAACGCCTTCCCGCAGAAGGTCGGCAAGCTCCAGCGTAGCGAGTTCATCGAGATGCTCGATGTGCTGCTGCCGCGCTTCCAGATCATGCGACCGCTTTCGCCGCAGATCGCGGCGGGACGCGAGAAGCTGCTCGAACTGACCGACAACCAGGCACTCGCCTTCCGCGGCCTGTTTGCCAATCCGCAACTGCTCATCGAAGGAGTCGCCGGCTCGGGCAAGACGCTGCTCGCGGTCGAACGCGCGCTCGCCTTCGCCCGTCAGGGCATTCGCTGCCTGTTCGTCTGTTACAACAAGGAACTGGCGCAGTGGATTCGCGAGCAGCTTGCCGCCGATCCCGACCGAGCCGAAGTGGCGAAGCTCGTCGATGTCTACCATTTCCACGCACTGGCGGCCGAACTCGCCGGCGAGGCCGGGCTGCCGTTCGACATTCCGTCGTCGCCCGCCGAGCAACGGCAATTCTGGGACGAGGACGCCGCGACCATTCTTGAAACGGCCAGCGCCAGCCTCTTCGCCATGGAAGAGCCACGTTACGGCGCGCTGGTCGTCGACGAGGCGCAGGATTTCGCGGAATTGTGGTGGTACGCCCTGTTCCCGCTGGTCCAGAATGGTGACAAGGGCCTGATCTTCGTCTTCATGGACCTGGCACAAAGCTTGCGCGAACAGGCGAGTCCGCCGCCGTTCGATTTTCCAGCGCGCTTCGCGCTCAACATCAATTGCCGCAACACCAAGCGCATTGCCCGGATGAGCGCCAATCTGGTGGCGCTGGAAACCCTGTCGCCAGCCGGAGCGCCGACCGGAGTCGATGTGCGCATGCTGCGCGCGGCGGCGCCAACCCAGCAGGCCGGCCTTGTCGCGAACGAACTGCGACGGTTGCTCGAAACGGAGAAGCTGTCGCCCAAACAGATCGTGCTGATCGGACCCGCCGCCAAGGATCGCGGAAGCCTCAAGGGACTTAGTGGGGTGTCGGACACGCGCATCGTCACCTCGGCTGCCGACTGGCGCACTGGCAAGGGCGTGCTGTGCTCGACCGCGCGCTCGTTCAAGGGGCTCGAGGCCGATGTGGTCATTGTCTACGACCTCGCCGCACTGAGCCCCGGCTTCACGCCGGCCGATCTTTATGTGGCGTGTAGCCGCGCACGGCATGTGCTGATCCTCATCACCCACGACGAACGCATCCGCGGCCTGCTCGAACAGGCCGAAGTGGCGAGCCGCAACGATGCTTGAAGCGCTCACGCCGGAAAGTCTGCGCAGTCGGCTGGGGTTAGCCGCACACGCCGATGGCGGACCGGCGATCGGTTCGGTCGCCGATGCCGCCCGAGCCTGCGTGCGTGCGTGGCGATCGCCGGCGCGGGCACGGGTGACGGCCTATCTGCATCGACAATTTCTAGCGGCCGGGTTTGCGGAAGACCTGGTTCGTGCGCGGGTTGGCGAGGTCGTTGACGCCCTGATCGAGGTCGGTGACCTGACCCCGGTCCGCCTGAGCGGCAAGGCCAGCCTGGTTCTGTCGCGTCCGCAATGGGTCCGCATTGCCGCAGACGACTATGCCTTTCTGGGGCAGGACGATGTCGAGACGCCGGCGTTGCGTTCGACGGACGGCTATGCGCGACGCGGGGTGGCGCCCGCCGAGCATGCAACCCCGATCGACCTGGCCGCCTATCTCGGGCCGCCGGGCTATCGCCGTCACCTCGCACGGCGGACAGGCGGCGCGGGCGACGGCGCGCTTGCCGAGTTCTGGGCAACTTTGAACGCCTCACTGCGCCATGACGGGCAACCGCTCGATTTGGGTCAGTTGCGCGCAGTGGTCGATCCACCAGGTACGCATGACGGGCGTTTCGGGCGCTACAACCAGCCCACCGTATCGGGCAGGTGGAAGACGGCGGCGCCAGATGGGACATGGTGTGCGGTGCGGCCGGGCCGCAGCCCGAACGAATGGCATCCGATCCTTGTCCGGGTCACAGGATCTGAGGTTCAATCCATCGATCTGTTCGATTGGGATGAGTGGAACTGGGCGTTGCTGGCGCGCGGCCGTGCGATTGGCGCGCCCGAGCGCGCATCCTGGGCGGCAGGAACACTGTCGTTCGAACATCCAGTGCCGGCGCAGTTCCTGCGGGCGCTTCGCCTGCTGGGCGCGCCGGGGGCCTGGGCATGGACCTGGGACATGGCCGAGGGCGCCAACGCGGCACTGTCGCAGTGGCGAGAAGCATCGCTCTGACGCTTATTCGAGCGTTATCACCATGAATTTGTACTCGTCGTAGCGCGCTTCTGCGAGCGCATCTGACAGGCCATCGAGGCGCAACAGCCGCACATCGCGCATAAGGATCGCCATGTCGCGAGCATTGCGAATGGCGCGGAACCGGCTGCGAGCAAAGCCCTGTTCACTCGTTTCCATCCCCTGCGCGGTGGCGTCGTCGAGCAGTGCTTGTCGCGCCGCGATCGCATCGTCCGCCTCGCCGGCGATGAGGTAGCGTCGGCTCGCGATGCGCTGCCTGAAGTCAGGGCATTCGGCGAGCGACTGCTGATGGCGTCTGGCGAATTCCTGGAGGAGGAGCGCGCCACCAGCGCTCTGTACAGATTTGATGTCCGCGGCGAGCGGCACGCGCTGGCCGGTCGCAAGCACAATCTTCTCGCCCCGGGCCGCGACGTCCCACGGCGTGAACAGGGCGTCCGCGACCGCCTGATCGGCAAGCGTCCAGGCGCCGAGTTCATGGCGTGCTGCAAGAACATCAAGACGGGCATTGAAGAGGCTGTTCAACCAGCGCCGATCGGCCCGCAGATCCTCCTCCATCACCTGAATGGCATCCCAAAACGGTTTCTGCTCCTGCCTTGTTCGCGAGTCCTGCAGAAGCGCGACGATCTGGCTGCGGTCGAGTTCGGCGAAATAGCGATCGCCCGGCACCCAGCCCAGGATCGCCACCAGGTAGCTGCCGCGACTCGCTTCGGTAGCGAGCGCCTGGCCCTCGGGCAGCCGGATCTTCAGGCATGACGGCGTGGCCTTGCCAATCTTGCTCCATTCGCTGACCAGCGCATCGTGGAGCGGGTCGCCATGATCGAGGAAATTGAGTGGGGTCGCCGAATTCTCATCGAGATAGACGGTCGGTATCGGCGGCGACTCGAGTGACCGCCGGCTATCGAGATAGGCGTACCGCTGGCCGTCGCGCGGATCGAGTCCCGGCAGCGAGAAACGTGGCTCCGCCGGACCCGACGCATAGGGCGAGCGATAATAATGCAGCATGCGGAAGGTGCGAGCAGGCTCATTGGGATCCTTGCTCTTCCACAGCCGCAGCCCATTGGCACGCCCGATCAGGCGCATCCATCCGCGCAAGCCCGTCTCGATCCGGACGATCGCGCGGCGCGCCGTCGACTGTTCGAGCAGCGGACCAAGCGCGCCGGTGCGATCGAACCTTTCGGCGAGCATTCGGGCGCGCTCCGTCGTCCATGGCAGCGCGCCGGACAGCGGGGTGACCAGCGCATCGCCATTGTCATTGGCAACGTCACGCGCTTCCTGGGAAAGCGCCTGCCAGTTCACGGTATGCGGAGTGAGAGCGGCGTCCACGATATGCTGACCGACGACGTTGATCTCGTCGCCGTCGAGCCGGATGCTGCGCTTAAAGATAGCGAAGTCGTCGAGCACTGAGACCACCCGTTCGTCGACCTGCCCGCGCTGGTAGATCGCATAGATATCGATCCTGCGCTCTCCCGGCTGGTCGGCGAGCGCCGCGCTGCCGAGGCGGTCCAGTCGTCCGATCCACTGTTCGACAGCGACCGGCGACCACGGCATGCTGAAGAAGATAAGTTTTCGGGCATGCTGGAGGTTGAGGCCGACTTGCGCGACTTCTGCGGCGATGAGCAACTGGTCGTCGCCATCGACGAACCCGCCTATGCCATCGTCATATTCCTCGAACAGGTCGACCAGATCGGCCGTGGCGGACGCATCGCGATTGCGATTGACCGCGAGCGACAGCGGACGCCGCTTCCCTCGTGACCCGATGGCCGGAAGGAATTGCGGGATCATCCGTTCGAGATAGTCGACCGTTGGATTGTCTTCGGCGACGATAAGCACGGCCTCGTCCGGATCATTGTCCCAGATATCGACCAGCAAATCGATCGTCGCTTCGATGCGGCTATCGCCATTGGCGGCTTCGAGATGCTTTGTCGCCGCCGCCAGAAAACCCTGCGGGTCGCGCTGGTCGCGTCCGCGCAGGATGTTGATGCGCTCGCTTAGGGCGCGTGGCGATCGCAATGCCACCTGGCCGAGGCGAGCAAGGTCGGTGGACGCAGCGCCGCGATCGGCGTGGCCGATGAACTGCCAGACCAACTCCTGGCGCGCGACTTCGTCGGCGGTCGGCTCGATCGCAATGCGGTGGAGCGCGCGCTGCGGCAGCAGATCGGGATAGTCGCGACGGTTGGTATGGGTGACGCGGCGCAGGATGCTGTGCGTCATAGCGACGGTCGACGCCTGCCCGCGCTCGGGCGGCGGCAACAGCCCGGCAGCACCCCAATCGGCGGACGCTCCCTGCCCAAGCAACGCAGCGGCTTCGGCCTCGAGTTCGCGAAGCACGGTCTCGGGTTTCTCTGACTTCCGCGCGGCCAACGCCATCCGTTCGGGCTCGAGGATCGTAAGCAATTGCCGGAAGGCCTCGACATCTTCCAGCTTCGGTGTCGCCGACAGTAGCAGCAGTTGCCGGAAGTCGCCGGCGACATCGGCGATGCGCTGGCGGGCATTGGCCTGGAGCCGGTGCAACTCGTCGACCACGAGCAGATCGTAGATGTTGGGATCGATCTCGGTGACTGAGCCCAGTTGGTCATAGTAAGCTAGCCGGACATGCGCGCCTTCCTCTTCCTCCTCCGGCGCGCGACCTAGCGGCGTGAAATGCCCGCGCGTCTGACATTCGATCAGCCATTGCGGGGCAATATTGTCGGGCACGAGGATCAGGGCGCGATGTCGCGGATTTTGAAGCCGCAGCGCATTTAGGATCATCAGCGTCTGGACCGTCTTGCCCAGGCCGACTTCGTCGGCGATCAAGTGCCGAATGCGGGCATCCGACAGAATACGCTGCACATTGGCCAGTTGGTGTGGATAGGGTGCGGCGGCAATACCGGTGGCGCCGCCAAGACCGGCGATCTCCCGCTCGGTCCGGCGCCGAACCGCCTGCACCCCGAGGCACAGATCGAGATAGGGATCGCTCATTCGCTCACCCTGCTCGCGCCGGCACGCAATGCTGAATAGCGGATAGCGCGCGCTGAAAAACCGTCGGCAAGCAACCGTTCTGCCGCCGCCTTCCAGGAGAGCCGCGCCGCAACCCCGGGCCTGGCGAAGAGCCAATAGGCCGCTTCGACGAGATCGCGGCTCCACTGGCGGGCATGATGCGCAGGCCGGTTCTTCACAATCCAATCGTGGAGCAGATCAACCACGTCGTCAGGGAGCATGGATTCAAAATCGGCAAGGCTGAGCATGTCGCCCGCATCGAGCGGGCGCAGCAGATCGACCAAGCCGACCAGCGCCGCCTCACTGGCAGCCGCGCGCAACGCGCGATCCCAATTTTCGCTGACTTCCCCGACGTCGATATCGTCATCGGGATTGAACGGGCAGTCGTCGCCGACCGATTCAATATCCTCGCACAACAGAGCGTAGCCGTCGTTGAACAACTCATCGAGCGCGATCGCGAGACTCTCGTCGATCGGCTCACGGCTTGTCTCCAGGCTGATCGGCAAGGCACGCGCTTCGATGAGGCGGGTCAGGATGCGGTCGAGCAATGCTCGCTGCGCGCGCGACAAGCCGGCATCGCAATAGCCGACGCCGAGACGCGCGCAGGCGTTCAGAAATGCGCTAACGAAACTTCGACCGCGCCGCTCGGCCAGGGCCGTCTCCTGTTCCGCCCAGGCCTCGCCGCACAATTGCTCGACCATCCAGCCTTCGAGCTGGCGCACGATCTGGCCGCGGCGGAACTGCGTGACTGGGTGGTCAACGCCGGCGGCAGCCCAGCCGATCAGGGCATCGACCACACCCCTGCAGTCGGCCATATGATCGCGCGCGGCGTCGAACTGGCGCAGCAGGCGTTCGGGTTTGCGTGCGACCAGAGCCTGGCCTGCCCGCCAAATACGAGGGCCGACACAATATCCGCCGGCCTGGAGGGGGCGCTCGTGGCCTGCACGAAACAGCCGGATATCATCGCCGTTTGCCACGCCAGCGTTGGCGGTAAGCGCGAGCGGCTGCTCAGGGCTGGCGGTAAAGACCGCAAGGTCGCCGCTCTCGTCGCTAGCGATGAGGTGCCCGTCAGCCTGCCTGACCCAAGCAAAGGGCGCCGTGACCTGTTCAAAGGCGAAGGAGGCTTGCAGCAGCCCGGTGATGCCGACACGGAGTTCCGCGCGCCGCGCGGTGAGCAGTCGTTCGATCGTATCGTTGTCGAGGAGATGCTCCCAAATCGCATTATCACCGGCGAGGCGGCATGGCGTGTCGGGCAGGATGTCGCGTACGCGTCTAGCCTCGCGACCATCGCACGAGAGGACCAGTTCAAGCTCTGCTTCCTGTACTATCGCCGCGCTATCGAAACGCAAAGTAATCTGCCGATCGGCAAGATCGGCGGTGGCACCGCTGCCAGCATCGATATCGACGGTGAGCAGATCAAGCTCATCTTCAGCGGCAATGACCTCGAACACCTGTTCCTCGCCCACGCCATAGCGCAGACGATAGATGCCAAGGTCCGTCGCGATGAAGCCAGCGAGTAGACTTCCCGCTCCAGTCAGGGAGGATTGCTTTCCGTCTGGAGCGGTCAAACGAACGTCGCAAGCGCCGCCTGGTGCGCTCAATTCGAACGCGACGAAGCTACCGGCACGGAAGCGGCGCACCGGGCGGTGCTGCTCTGTTTCGGCGTCACCGATCCAAGCGAAGCGACTGGTCTGCCGCACCGCGAAGCCGAGCGCGTTCAGCCACGCCTGGCTCGCTGGATCAGCCGCGTCGATCCGATAGGCCCGCAGACCAGCGACCCGTCCGAGATGCTCGGCGCAAGATGGAGCGACGGGTCCGGAGCCAGCTAGCACGATGCAATGGCCGCTGTCCGCGATCCCGCCCGAACTGCGTTGCGCCGCGTCGCCGTCCTCGGCGAAGTCCGAGAACAGTAACGGCGCGCCTGTCGCAACTCGTAAGCTACCGAGGAAGTCCTTGGCGTCCTGCGTCAGCGGCAGCGCCGCCACGTCGTCGAGCAGCGGCACCTCGGACCCGGGTAGGGCCTCAATCTGCAGCGGCAGTGGGAAATCACTGAAGATGTTGCGGCCCGGAACCGGGCGACCATCGCCCCACAAAAGGGCCCGCCAGCGCATAGCATCGATTGCACTTCGCGCTGAATCGCGCGCTGCCTGCTCCATTTGCGGGATCTTGAGCGCTAGCCCAAGACGCTGCTCGACCATGCGTAAGACCAACGGCACGAAGTGCGGTTCGATGTCGGCGCGCCGGCGCGGCCGCTGCTTGGGCAGCGCTTCAAGCGCCTTTTGCCGTTTGCGTGCCTCGCGCAGCGCCGCCTTGGCGGTCTCGTCACGCGCGAGATCGGTTGCGATGCGCTTGAGCGCGGAACTGGCGATCCCATGCTCGCCGCTGGGTTGGAGGAACTGCCGGATGACAGCCGCGGCCGTGTGCTGGGTCTCAAGCCACGCAATGAGCCGCACGCCACCCGCCAGCTGCGCTCGATTGCGGATAGGCGCGAGCAGTGCGGCATCGCTCGCGCTCAGGTCGAGATGCCCGCGAACGTCGCGCAAGGCTCGGGCCAGCGGGCGGTGCAGTTCGATCGGGAGGATCGCATGAAGCACCGGCCAGGCGATATGGCAGAAAGCCAAGTTCCACGGACTCTCGGGTGGCTGGGCCAAACCCAATTTGTCCACCCACCGCCGGAACAAGTTCGATAGCGCCGCGCGATCCGCGAGTGAGACCTCGTGCAGTTGCTCGGCGAGAATCGGCCAGAAGTCGGTGCCCGTTCCGTGATAGACGTAGCCGATCTCTGTCGCAGCGACGAGTAATGGCAGCGCCTGTGATTCCCACCAGCCGCTTTCAATTCGGTGCTGTGCAAGTGCTGACCGTACCGCATTCAGCAACAGGCCTAGCTCCAGACCCTCCACTCCATGTTCGAAGAGATAGACGGGTGCGTCAGTTTTCGCAGCGCGCAGCTCGGTGAAACGCGCGGTCAGCGAAGCGTGCAGGCGCTCAATATCGGCCTCTACTGTGATGCCCACTCCACGTCCGACAAAAGCGACGCCTCCCTCTCCTCAATGTCGCAGATCATTGCATGACATGAAAATGGAAAAGCTTGGTGCCGCGCGGCAGTGGAAGAGATGAAGGGAGACAGGCTCAACGAATAATCGGCCCCGCGCGTGGGACGCGCGAGGCCGACTTTTGCCCTGGCCATCAGATTTGTGGTCTAAGGCGATTCAGTCAGGACGAGCATCTGCAGGTCGGTGCGAGCGCGCGCGACTAGCTGCCCATTGCGCTGAGAGATACGAGCCTGGCTGACGCCGATTTCCGAAGCAAATTCACGCTGAGACATATCGCGAGCGTAGAGAGCATCCCACGGCGGCGCGAACTTCATCGGCAGTTCGTCCGCCCCAGAAGAGGACTCGAACCTCCACGCCCTTTCGAGCGCCGCCACCTGAAGACGGTGCGTCTACCAATTGCGCCATCTGGGCACGGACCACGCAGGCGTCGGAGCCGCGCAGTGGGTACACCCGGCTGGACTCCGCTTCTCACAGTTGCTCACAAGCACGCCGGCGACGGCCTGACGGATCGGTAGCGACCCGCCCATCCTGCCCCTCGGCAATTCCGGCTGACGACTGCACGGCGCGGAGCGCTTCCGAGAGCCGGAGCGATTCCGCTGGGGCAATTCTCGTCTTCAGCATCCTGTTCGTCGAACTCATGATACCGCTTCGGCACGAGCTGCGAACTTTTGGTGGGGGAGCAGGTGCTGGACGGCGCCCTGGCACATCTCAGTAGCGACAGAATCACGCGACCCTGATGAATCCCCCGAGGACAAGCGGGCCAGCGTCATTCTCAGCGACCCACAGAGTGCGATCGATGCCTACGGGCAACTTGGTACCGTCTCTGACGATGGCGTGGCTAATACCGCGCGGGGCGCGTAGCTGGACTGTGCGGTCGTTCTCACGGGCCAGCCGTGCCTCGTTCTCTCGGCGGTAGAACTCGAATATTCCGCCCGGCGTCCCCTGCTCGCGAATCCAGTGAAGGGCCTGTGAAGTGGAATCGACCTGGTCGTCGTGTTTCGTGCCGGGGAAGCCACACAGTTCGTAGAGATAGCCATCCAGCCAGGGGGCCACGGCCGGAAGGTGAACATGGCCACCTTCGATCGTCGGGGTGACGCCGCTGAGGCGGACGAGCTTGTCCTCCTTGGGCAGGTACGGAACGGCCTTGTGGAAGTATTGGCCCCGTAGGGCCTGGAGAAGCGCGGTTCCCGAGCCCTTGTCCTCGACCAGGATGCGCTCGGGATTGAATCTGTCGCTGAGCTCGATGACCTTGCGGCAGAGTTCCGGCATTTCCAGCCGACCGCGCCAGACGTCGATCAGGTAAATGTTGCCCGCCTTCAGGCCCCAGGTGGAGCAGACGCTGTAGTCGTGTGCGGCCGAGGTCTTCGACCCCGTGTCCCAGGACTGAAAGACCCGTTCCATGCCGAGGAGGTCGGCCGGCTGGTATTGGCCGAACCACGACCTCTTCACGAGGTTGCCCTCGGTCGGCAGGGGGTTCTGCTGATACTGCGCCACGAAGGTGAGGTTGCCCATGTCGAGGCGGAGCTGTTCCAGCGTTTCCAGCGGCTCGCGCTCCGGATGTAGGGCCTCACCGGGGAAGCGGCGAAACGTCCGCTCACGGCCAACGACGGTGTATCGGTGCTCTTCCGGCTCGATCGCGATGGCGGGCAGCGCAATCGACTCCCAGCCTCCCTGCGCGATGAGGTAGCCTGCGACATCTTCCTCGTGGAGCCGCTGCATGACGACGAGCAGGCGGTGGTCACGCTTGGAATTGGGGCGCGAGGAGAGGGTGGTGCGCATCCAGTCGAGCACGCTCTTCCGGCCGGCTTCGGAAAGCGCTTCCTCGGGCTTCATCGGGTCGTCGAGAATGATGAAATCGCCCCCGCGACCAGTAATGGTCCCGTGCACCGAGCTTGCAATGCGTCCCCCGCCTCCGGTCGTCTCGAACTGCTCTACGGCCCTGCGGTCGGCCGAGAGGCGGGTATCGAAGGTTGCCCGGTAGAAAGAGCTTTCCATCAACTGCCGGCATTGCCGCGCGAAATCGTCGGCGAGGGGCTGGGCATAACTGATGCACAGGATCCGTTCGGCCTCGTTGCGGGCGAGCAGCCAGGCGGGATAGACCACCGAGCACAACAGCGATTTGAGGCTTCGCGGCGGCACGCAGATCAGCAACCGCTGGATTCTGCCCTCGGCGAGCTGCGTCAGGCGGTCAGCCAGCAGATCTAGGTGCCAGTTCCACTCGAGCGAGAGTGCGGGCAAGACCTCTGCAATTGCCCGCTGCGCGAAGCTCGCCAGATCGTTCCGGAGAACGACCTCAAGAAGATGGCGGTCGGCTTTCATTGCGGCCCCTCGGCGTTTCCCCGCATCTTGTCAGCGAAGGCCTCGAGGACGGCACGGTCCGCATCCGAGAGTGGCCGCGGCTGTTCATGGGGCTGGGCCTTGGTCTCGATGTCGCGTGCCAGGCGCAGCACGATCTCGATCGCCCGCAGATCGCCGCTGGCCGCCTTGTTCACGAGCTGCGTGACCGCGACTTCCATTTTGCTGACCTTGCGGTCTCGCCCGTTCTCCTTGATCGGCAGCCGCACCGAGAGGGCTTTCGCAATGACCGTGTCGGAGTTGCGCGAGCCGGGCGGGCGGCCTCTGGTGTTGCCGGGCCGATCTTTTCCGAATTGTTTGTCCACGGGCGGCTTGCCCTTGCCGACCTTGTAGGGCCGATCGCTGTATCGATTAGCCATGGCCGTCATCCGCCTTCCGGGCCCGCTGCTCGGTGGCTTGGGAGAAGGAAAGGCCAGATTTTCGCTCCACGGGCTCCTGCCCGAATGCTCGCTGGAATCGCGTGATCGCGACGTCGCAGTAGCGGGGATCCAGCTCGACTACCTTTGCGCGCCGTTCCATCTTTTCGGCGGCGACAAGCGTGGTGCCGCTTCCGGAGAACCCGTCGAAGACAATGTCGCCGGGGCTTGAGGCGTCCAGCATGAGGTCGCAGATCATCTCGACCGGCTTGACGGTCGCGTGCAGCGAGAGCGCCCGGTCACGCCCGGCACCGAAGCGGTTCATGCCGGCGTATCGCCAGATATTGTGACGATCGCGCCCGTGCTTGCCGAGCATGACGTTGTTGGTGTGAGGCCCCTTCCCGTGTTTGAACACGGCGATCAGCTCGTGCGCGCTTCGGTAGAGGGCGCCCATTCCTCCCTTTCCCTTGTCCCATACGACGATGTTCTTGAGCTCGAAATGGGAGCGATCGCCGGCCTCGACGAGGTCGCTGACGTGCTTCCAGTCCATGAAACCGTAGAGGAGTGCGCCATCCACAAGGTGCGGCATGATCGCGGCGAACGACCTGGTGAGGAATGATCTGAATTCGGTCCGGTTCATCTCGCCGGCGCCCATTTGGAAATCGCCGTGCTGGTTGCGTCCCTTTCCCGAGTATTCCTTCGCTCGAAGGTTATATGGGAAATCCTCGGCAACCAGCCGGACCCGATCGTCCCCCAATGCCGACGCGACAATTTCGGGGCTCGTGCTGTCGCCGCAGAGCAGCACGTGGCCGGCGTCGAAATCCCACACATCGCCGGCCCGCGTAACGATCTCGGCGGGGGCGATTTCGTCCACCTGATCGAGATCGGACCAGTCGGTCTGTTCGAGACCTGCAATCGCAAGTTCGATAACCGGATGCTCGAATCCTGAGAGAGTGAGATCGAGGTCAGGGACTTCGAACCGGAGGTCTCGAAATTCCTCGGCGCGCGCGGTTTCGTCCCAGGTCGATCGTTCCGCTATGCGGTTGTCGGCAAGCGCGAACAATCGGGACTGAGTGCCGTTGAGGTGACGGGCTCGTAAGGTCGGCACGTGAGTCTCGCCAAGGCCCTTGGCCGCCTCAACCCGACCATGACCAGCGAGGATGAAATTGTCCGCATCGATGATTACGGGACTGACCATACCAAAAGCCGTCAGGCTCCTGGCCAGCGCGGCCAATTGAGACTTGCCGTGCTCACGAGCGTTGCGCTCAGCGGGCTTCAGGCTGTCTATCGGAGTGAGCTCGTATTGAAGGAGCTGCTTGCGCGGTTCGGCGTCATTATCATCTGGATTCATTGTCGGCGTCCTGGCTCGGACGTCTTCGGAGGAGCGCGGCGTTAGACCTCAGGCCCTGCGCTTCGAGCTAACCCGCGAACGACGTCACGGTTGTGGGGCTAATGATTTCTCGCTCGACGGCGTTGCGAACGCTCGTGCCTGCCGTCTCCGGCGGAGAAGCTGAAACCGCATCCGGCCCAGCTTCCCAGTTCAGGCTCCCGTCCCCGGTTCGCCTGTCGCTGATGAAATGCTGGCACCATTCAGGAGCGATGACAAGGGGGGTGGCCCCTCGGTTATGGAAAGCGCTGAAGCAAGCTCTTGATGAAGTTGACCGCGGCGGATGAGCCGGCAGCGATGATCGCGTCGGGCGCGTCATATTGGGCAGCTTCCTTCTCAAGCGCCCAGCAGAATTGGTCGGCGTGGGCGATGTCGGCCTCGCCGTGAATGTCCACGTATTCCATGTCGGTGTTTCCGAGTCGCCTCGATATGGCGCCAAGCCACGGAATGTAGTCGAGCGAAATGTTCTCCAACGTTCCGACGAGGGCGATCATGAACAGCCCCGACATATTTGAAACCTCAGTTTGCACCGGCAGCGCTGCCAGTTCCGCGAAGCGATAGTCGTCGGCGCTTGGAACTGCCCCCGACCCTTCCGCAAATCTTCTCAGCATGGCGGGATGGTTGTCGCGGATTTCGATATGGACATTTTCCGACGCCGCATATCGGCCTTCGATCGACCGACAACTGACAACGCCCGCTGCGAGCCAGGTGACGAAATTGCCGCCGACCCCAGCGGCATAGCGTCTGATGATTTGGCGGCATTCGTCCTTGGTAAGATCGTCGCTGTCGGGCAGAGCCGACCGAATCTCCGCCCGCGATACGCAAAACGCGTGGGAGTACGAGCTGACCTTGATATCCTTGCCCACGCTACCCTTAGCAACTTCCGCCGTGTCGCCCATTACTCGATGCCTCCCGGCTGCACAGCATTGGCCGAGCGGTTGGACAGGTTAAGCCGCGCACGTACCAAAGCCAAAATCTTGCACCATGTCTGTTCGTCATGGAAATCACGTAGTTCGTTGTCGAACAGCCAGTCTTCTAGCATCCGATCCCAAGGGTTCTGAGTTTCAACCACCTGGTCCCCCGGCGCTGCCCCGAGGACCCCCTTCCGAAGCTCGTCGGCATCGGTTACCAACACGCCTAGCCGATTCCAGAGTTCGACATATTTCTCGACGAGAAAGTCTCGGTTGCCGCGGATGAATATCCGCCAAGCATCCTCCAGATAGGGAAACCACTCGTCGTTGGGCGCGCGCTTGGCGCAAATCGATAAATTGTACCTGGGGTGGGCTGCTGCCAGCCTGTCGTCCCGAGCCCATTTTCGATCTGCGAGAACTGTCGGAACGCCGAGAATGTCGCAATCAAGACCAGGCGCACTTCCGATCATCTCGCTCATCAAGAAGTTGTGAATCTTGAGTGCCATCAACTCGTCGGTGATGACGAGCGGGACATCTAGCGATGGTCGATCCCGCCATTCTAGGCAAAGGCGAACAAGCTCAGCCGCGAAAGCGCGCTCATTGTAATCGCAAGTGACGATCTTGCGCTTGCCGATGCCGAGGACGTGCTGGGCGACTCGATAGCTGGCCTGCCCCTCGTTCATCACCGGCCGAACGCGTGTCACATCGCAATAGTCACCTGTGCTTGGAAGATGCGACGCCATTTTCGAGAATGTGAGCATGGTCATGCCGATCTCAATCGGTGTGCCAATGAATCGCAGGCTTAGAAGTCGATGCGGTGTTTCCCACAGGCCGAAGCCGACATGAACTTGATTGCTGGCGATGTCGCTCGTCAGCTCCTCGAACGGTACGCGCCGAACCTTAACTGGGAATCCGCAGAAATTTCCGAATGCGACCGCGACATCCTCGAAGAATCTATCGATTGCAACGTCGTCATACTGGACCACCCCGACTACGATCTCAGCGACGCCTTCGCGAGCGCGCGTAAGCGGGTCCAGCGCTCCGCTGATGTGTTCGGGTATGTTTCCCGCATCGAAGATGGCCGCACGATATTCGCGGCGCTTTTGAACATCGCCGTTACTCAGCACCTCGGCGATTGCTTCCATTTGTTTTGGCCTGGGGAGCTGCTTGCCTGCGAACCAACCTGAGACGGCGCTCGCGGCAACGCCGGACTGTTCGGCAATCATGTTTCGGGTGAGGTCGCGCCCGCTGCGTTTCACCTCTTCTTCGATGCGGGTGAGAACCATCGCTACCCGCTGCCGGGCGATGTCCTTCGGATTTGGCCGGCTCCGCTCAGGCATACAGAACCCTAATTACCTGCAGCGCGGCCGCGTTTTGCGGATGACAGTCGAAAGGTGCGGCCCCGGGTTCCTGCCGTGCTGCTCGAGTCGCTCACACCCGGCAAATTTGCAGTGTTCGCCGCAATGCGATCCATCTTTTTTTCAATCATCAAGGAAATAGCTTCCCTTTCAATATTCTATCAGAATGCGAATCAGAACAAATCCCATTCACCATTAGCTTGTCGTCTGTTATACCGCTCGTACGGAAATGAGTCGATGCACGACAGCTCTTCCTTGCCTCAGAGCACCACTTACTCGCCGAAATCGGCGAAGGGCGAGCCGCCGCGCATCATAGGTGCGACACTCACAAGCATCGGCATTTACGCCCGGTTCGTCGTCGACTCGTGTGGGCAGATAGCGCCGGTAACGCCGCTCCGCAGTTGCCCGTAATGGTCGGCGAGACAACTCCTCGAATCCGCGTTCTGAGTGAGTCCACTGCCTTGGCGTTGCCTTACGCTGCTGAGGACGAGCACCAGACGATCGGGGGATTGGCAGAAACGGCAAAACACGAGCGCGAGAAGGAAATTCGCATCGGGATCGGGCCGTTGACCGGGGAAGTGCCCGCCCGCGTTATCGGCTATGCCGCCTGCATCGCAAAGATGATCCACGAAGATCCGGCGGCGTCCCACCTACTTCGCGAGCCCTGCCGTATCACGATCTTCTCTTCGGCGCCCAAAGCGGGATTTAACGATCCCGGCCCCATGCTTACAGCCGCGGTAGCGCTCGGCGGCGCCTTGAAGCTCGCCGGTATCGAATTTCCAATCGTACTCGACATTGCTTGTGCCGATCGTGAGGTGGACGAGGCCTGGCACCCCGAGCTTGATCCTCTCGTCGCGAACCGCATCGAGGCCGCCGCGAAGCGCCACGGCGGTTCAACCGACTACGCGTTTGAACATGCGGCGAACTCGATGTTCGGCGATCTTGCCGATCCGCGGGAGAACGTACCTCTGCGCATAACCATTGGTGGCGAAACCGAGGCGATATATTGGTCGATCCGAATGGGCGTGCGTGCTGCCGCTCGTGCCGACGGCGTGGCACTCGCGCCGGCGCTGGGATTGATCCTGCGCGGTGTCGTCGTCCCTTGGTATTATCCGGTCACAGCGGAGCCGCCGCTGCGTTCGATCAATGACGCCGATGCGGCGATCGTCGCCCTCGCCCGGGCTGCCAATCCACGCGACGGCGGGAATACCGGCCTCAAGAAGGAGGCGCGCGCGATGCAGCGTTTCGTGAAAAGCATCGATCTCGGCAGCTATCCCAGCATCGTTTCGAGCCCCCGTGCGGCGCTACGCTACGCCGAGCAAACCGCCATGATCTTGGGGCCGCGCCTCAAGGCTGCTCTTGCCGGGAGGGGCTTGTGAACGCGCGTGCGCTCATCGTAGCGGGATCGCGCACCGATGAGGATAGGTACGGGGTGCAGTCGGCAGAGCGCGTAACGGCCGCGCTGAGCTCGAGGGGCTGGCAGGCCGAAATGCTGCACGCGAGCGACGGCAAGGCGATCGTCCGGCGGCTAATGGACGACGCTCCTGATGTAGTGGTGCCCGTGGGATTCGGCCCTCCCTGCGAAGACGGCCACATCCATGCGGTCGCCCGTATTTTGGGCGTCCCCTGCGCTGGACCAACGCCCGCTGCGGGCAGCTTGATGCAGGATAAGGCCAGCCTGTCACGTTTCGTGCGGGCAGCGTTTGGTGCTTCACGGGGGATCAGGCCGCCCCGAGGATGCGAAATCACAGTCGGTTTGCCGGTTACTGAGATCAAGCGACGGATTGCCCAAGTGCCAGTGCCTCTGGTTTTGAAACCCAGCTGGTCAGGTTCGAGCGAAGGATTGCACGTCGTGCAGACTCATGAAGAGGCGGTCGCCTGGATCTCAGATCAACTAGGGCGCGAGGGCAAGCTGCTGGTGCAGATGCTTGAAGAGCCTCTTCACGAGGTAAGCTGCACCGTCGTCGATACACGCGACGGTCCCTGGTTCCTGCCGGTGGTGGAGCTGCTGCGCGGTGAGGCGCCTGTAATGGGTATTGCGGAAAAGTTCGGGGACGAGGCGCTCGGCCGCCATCGTGTTTCCCCGCCGCTCCGGGGACAGCTGGCCGAGAAGCTGCAAACTGCCGTCCTTGAGCTCCACGAGGCTGTGGGCAGTAAAGGCCTGACCCGGACGGACATCCTCATCCTCCCGGGTGACGAGCTCGTCATCTTGGAGATGAATGGCATTCCGGGTTTGCTTGAAAGCTCAATTGCTTGCGATGCTGCCCGCGCTGCCGGGCTCTCGTTTGCTGACTTGTGTGTGCTCTACGCAGAGTCGGCCTTTCTCCAGCGCCCCGAACCCGATGTTTGGGGATTTCGTGACCGCAGCGTGAAGAGCCCTGCCGACCTCAAACGAGAGTACGTTGCCGATGCCTGACATCATTGCCGCCCCGATCCTTCTTGAAGCTGGTGACAAGGTGTCCATCATCGCGCCCGCATCTCAATTCCGTGGGGCGGACCGACATCTCTTGGACGCGGGGGTGGAGATTCTTAGGTCGTGGAACCTGGATCCCATCGTTCGCGTCGATGCTGGACACCACTTCTATCTTGCTGGCTCCGATGAAATTCGGGCGGGCCATTTGCGGGATTCGCTTATGGCGCCCGACGAGAAAGCGATCTTCTGCACGCGCGGAGGATATGGGGTCCCGCGCCTGTTGCAACGCTTGCAGGGCTTGGTGCCGCCGCCAAAGATCATTGTAGGCTATAGCGATATTACGGCTCTGCACCTCGCAGCCTCACGCCTCTGGCCGCAATTGGAGCTGGTTCATGGGCCGAACATCGCGACACAGCAGTTGCTGGGAAGCGAACCGGAATGTGAGGTAAATCGGCAAGCCCTCCATCGGGCGCTGTTCGTTGGCGATCGATACCACCAGTCGGCCATCGAGTTCTTGAGACCTGGTCGAACAAGTGGTCCACTTGTCGGCGGCTGCCTGTCGCTCGTTGCCAGCTCGATCGGAACGCCGTTCTCGCCGTTGATAGACAACGCGATTCTCTTCCTCGAAGACTCTGGGGAGCCGCCGTACCGCATCGACCGAATGGTCACTCAGCTCCGGAACGCCGGCATATTCGATTCTGTCGCCGGCGTCGTTTTCGGCCGGATGCACAAGTGCTCGGATCCATACAATGACCTACGTGCCGTGATATCCGACTTGTTCCGGGAAGCGCCGTTCCCAGTCGCGTTTGGCGTATCTAGCGGGCATGGGCCGCTAAACCGCTCGATTAGGCTCGGCGGGATGGCCCAATTAGATAGCGACGCCGGCGATTTCTCAGCGGGTTGATCGTGAATTCGCGCGCCTCGCGCCCGTAGGGTGCAGCCCTGTTCGCAGATCGGGTTCCGATTTTTCCCGGTAATCTGCATCGGGAAAGCGATGGGTCTATGCAGGGAAAACCGAGCTGCTAGTGCGGTTGTGAGTGGGTCAGCGGCAAGTTTTTCCCGTTAGATTCCCGCAAAAACCGGGAATGCGCTCGCGAGACTAGTTAGCCACCGACTGGGTCATTCACCATCCGCATCCGAAAGGCTCTCGCTTGATCCGCAAGCTCGTCGCGGCCTCGGCCGCTGTTCTCGCCGTCCTGTCCATCGCCGCGTTCGCGCAGGACGAGCCCTCCGGCCCGCCGCAGGAGGCCGCCTGGCACAACGCGCAGCAGCTCGCGCTCGCCAGCCGGCAGGCGGGCGAGGGGTGGGCGTGGCTGGACGGCGGGCTGCTGTGGCGGCGCGTCGCGGGCGACGGCAGCGGGGCGCGGCCGACGATCAACGACACGGTCACGCTGCACTATGCGGGCACGCTGATCGACGGGACCGAATTCGACAGCTCGTACACCCGGGGCGAGCCGGCGACCTTTCCGCTCCGCGCGCTGATCCGCGCCTGGCAGTTGGCGGTGCCGCAGATGGGCATCGGAGACACGATCGAGATCGCCGTGCCCGCCAGCCTCGCCTACGGGCCGATCGGGCGCGGCCCGATCCCGGGCGGGGCGACGCTGCTGTTCAGGATCGAGCTGCTGGCGATTCCGAGCCGCTGAGGCGCGAGTCCCGTTGCCCTCGGCGCGGGCGGTGTTACCATCGCGCGCAGCGACCACCGAGGGTGGCGGCACGGGAGAGCATCGCGGTGGCCTACAACACGCATATCGGTTCGCTCGGATCTTACGAAAAAGGCACGATCGAGCTCAAGGACGATCTCAGGAAATACGCCTTCTCCAACGTTTTCGAAGTGGCCGGCAAGGCCGCCCCGTTCGAGCGCGTGGCGGTGGCGCAGAACCTCGAATACGTCGCCGAGGCGGTGCGGGTCGAAGGCGAATCGCCGTGGTACGCCGCTCCGCATGACGAGTTCGCGATCGTGATGGACGGCGAGGTCAGGTTCGACTTCGTCAAGCTTGCCGACGACCAGGTGCCCGGCCACGCCGGCGGAGCCGCGCAGCTCGGCGGCGCGCCCAACGGCCCGGCGATGGGCAAGGTCACCGCGCGGCGCGGCCACCAGGTGCTGTTGCCGCACGGGGCCGCCTACCGGATGAGCGCGGCCAGCCCGGCGGTCGCCATCATCCAGACCTGCGACGGACCGGTCACGGTCAAGCGCTGGTCCGAAATCTGCACGCTGGCCTGAGGAGGAAACGATGGACGTCCAACCGAGCACGATCGTGGCCACCGGCACCGATCCCGACACCGGCTACGACAGCTTCCGCCTCGGCGGCTTCGAGTTCCGCCGCGACGAGTATTTCGCGCACATCGAATGGCCCAAAGGCAGCCACATCATCGAGATCGACCGCTTCCTGCGGGCGATGGTGCGCGATATCGGCTGGGGGTTCTTCTACGGCTGGATATTCTTCGACGACATCTTCGGCACCACCAACCACTACGGCACGGTCGACCTGTTCGCCGGCGCCTACGACAAGGGCTACAAGGAGCAGGGCCTCGATCATCTCGAGACCTTCCCGGCCGAAGTGGTCAAGGAGGCGTTCGAGACGATCAGCCGCAACTGGATCAACGTAGGCTACGATCCGCTCAGCGCCCCGCTCGAGACCGGCTCCCCGCTCGGGCCCAAGACCACCGAGCGCACCGACGAGCTGGTCCGCGGCTTCGCCGCCGCGAGCCGCATGCTCGGGCTCGAGGGCGAGCCGCCGGTGCGTTCCGACGCGACCGGCCACCCGATCAACCGCGCTTTCGCCGACATGGAGTTCGACACGCCCGAGATCGAATGCGAGCCCGGCTTCGAAGGCCAGCTCCACGCGATCAACCTGTTCGACCATATCGCGCGGGCCGACGTCACCTGGAACCCCAGCTTCACCGCGATCACCCGCGCCAGTATCTGCTGCGTGACCAGCGAGGAGCACATGCTCCCGGTGATCCACGGCAACGACCGCAACGAGTGGTTCTTCCAGCTCACCGACGAGATACACTGGCAGATCGCCGACAAGAACAGCGGCGCGCCGCGCGGCAAGATCGTGATGAAGCCGGGCGACGTCTGCGCGATGCCCGCCGACATCCGCCACCAGGGCTTCGCGCCCAAGCGCTCGATGCTGATGGTGATGGAGAACGGGACGCCGGGGCTCGAGGTGCGCTACGCGAGCGGAGAGCTCAAGCCGTACCCGGTCGACTTCGGATAGATACTCCCCCTCCCGCCTGCGGGAGGGGATAGGGGTGGGCCTGTCTCCACTCCGCAAGCCCACCCCCGGCCCCTCCCGCAGGCGGGAGGGGAGAGACGGGCCAACTTCCGACAATGCAAAGGATGCTCATGCTCAATCGTCGCCGTGCCGCCCTGCTAGCCCTCGCGCCGCTCGCGCTCGCCGCCTGTGCGCAGGCGCCTGGAGGCCGAACGGTCGCCTCGGCGCCGCTGCCGGCCGAGGACTTCGATTACGTCGGCTGGGATGCCTATCTCGGCGGCTCGGACAGCGCGCAGTATTCGGCGCTGGCGCAGATCACCCCGGCCAATGTCGGCCAGCTGCAGGTGGCGTGGGAGTATCCGGCCGGCGAGGGGACGGCGCCGCAGTTCAACCCGATCGTCGCGAACGGCACGATGTACGTGCTGGCGGGCGACGGGAAGGTCGCCGCGCTGGATCCCGCCACGGGACGCGAGCTGTGGAAGAGCGACACCACGGGTGCGATCAGCGCCCGCGGCATCAACTACTGGCAGAGCCGCGACGGGGCCGACCGCCGGCTGGTGTTCCTCAACGCCGGGCTCATCCGCGCGATCGACGCGCGGACGGGCAAATACATCCCCGATTTCAGCATCGACCTGCGCGAGGCGCTGCCCGAGGGCCATGCCGAGACGCCGCGCCCGCTGACGACCAACAACCCGGGGCGGGTGTTCGAGGATACCTTCATCCAGTCGCTGCCCGCCGGCGGCGGCTATGCCTCGCACCCGGCCAACATCCAGGCCTACGACATCCGCACCGGCGCGCTGAAGTGGAGCTTCAACGTCGTGCCGCGCGCCGCCGAGTTCGGCGCGGACACCTGGCCCGCCGAGGGCCTCGAGCGGCAGGGCGGGGTGCACAACTGGTCGGAGTTCACGGTCGATCCAGAGCTCGGCATCGCCTTCATCCCGACCGGCACCGCGCGGTCCGATTTCTACGGCGGCAACCGCGCGGGCGACAACCTGTTCGGCAACTCGATCGTCGCGCTCGACGCGCGCACCGGCCGGCGGCTGTGGCATTTCCAGACCGTGCACCACGACCTGTGGGACTACGACCTGCCGAACGCGCCGAAGCTGATGACCATCACCCGGGGCGGGAAGCAAATCCCCATCGTGGTGCTTGCGGCCAAGCACGGCTTCGTGTTCGCTTTCGACCGGCGGACCGGCGAGCCGGTCTGGCCGATCGAGGAGCGGCCGGTGCCGCAGTCCGACGCGCCGGGCGAGCGGACCTCGCCGACCCAGCCGTTCCCGACCTGGCCGCTGCCGTTCGCGAACCAGAGCTTCACCGAGGCCGACATCAACCCGCACCTTTCGGCCGAGGACCAGGAGAAGGTGCGCGAGATCCTGCGCACCGCCCGCAACGAGGGAATCTTCACGCCGCCGAGCGTCCAGGGCTCGATCTCGATGCCCGGGCACAACGGCGGCGTGAACTGGGGCGGCAGCGCCGTGGATCCGGAGCGCCAGCGGTTCTTCGTCGTCAGCCGCGAGATCCCGGTGCTCAACACGCTCATTCCCGACACCCGCACCGACAAGTCGACCGTGCCCGGCGCGGGGCCCGACTTCACGCCGTTCAACACGCCGTACAACTTCCTGATGCAGTCGAACGGGATGGTCGCGGTCAAGCCGCCGTTCTCGTTCCTGACCGCCTACGACATGAACACCGGCGAGCAGCTCTACCGGATACCGAACGGCGAAAGTTACGTCCTCCAGGAGCTGGGGATCACCGGGGCGGGCAGCCAGGCGCCGCGCGGTGGCCCGGTCGCGACCGCGAGCGGGCTGCTGTTCGTCGGCACCGCCGGCGACCGCACCTTCCGCGCCCGCGACGCCGCGACCGGGCGGGTGCTGTGGGAGCACAAGCTCGACGCCGCGACCGAAGGCGTGCCGGCGGTTTACGAAGCGGGCGGTCGGCAGTTCGTCACCATCCCGGTCGGCGGGCAGGGCCTGTTTCCGCAGCAGGGTGCGCCCGAGCCCGGCCCGAACCGCTACGTGACCTTCGCGCTGCCGGCGCGCTGAGCAAGGACGCTTCATGACCGACGACATGCGCTTCTACATCGACGGCGCCTGGACCGCCCGTCCGGACGCTCCACGGATCGCCGTCACCAATCCGTGGTCGGAGGAGACCATCGGCTGCATCGCCGCGGGCTCCGCCGCCGATGTCGACCTGGCGGTCGCCGCCGCGCGGCGCGCGTTCGAGGGCTTCGGGCGCACACCGGTCGTCGAACGCCTTGCCCTGCTCGAGCGGGTCCGCGACCTGCTCGAGGAGCGGACCGAAGCGTTCGCGCAGGCGATTACGGCCGAGATGGGCGCGGCGATCGCGTTCTCGCGCGCCGGGCAGTGCCACTTCGGGATCGAGCACGTGCGCGTGGCGATCGAGGTGCTGCGCGGCTTCGCCTTCGAGCGCGAGGTCGACGGCATCCACGTCGTCCGCGAGCCCATCGGCGTGGTCGCGGCGATCACCCCGTGGAACTGGCCGCTCTACCAGATCACCGCCAAGGTCGCGCCCGCGCTCGCCGCCGGATGCACGGTGGTGCTCAAGCCCAGCGAGCTGTCGCCGTTCACCGCGCTGCTGTTCGCGCAGGTCATGCACGATGCGGATGCGCCGCCGGGGGTGTTCAACCTGGTCAACGGCACGGGCGACGTGGTCGGCAACGCCATGTCCGGCCATCCCGACGTCGACATGGTTTCCTTCACCGGCTCGACCCGCGCGGGCGTGCTGGTGGCGCAGGCCGCCGCGCCCACGGTCAAGCGCGTGGTGCAGGAGCTCGGCGGCAAGTCGCCCAACGTGTTCCTGCCCGATGCCGACTTCGCCGGGGCCGTGCCCAAGGGCGTGCTCGGCGCGATGCGCAACGTCGGGCAATCCTGCGCCGCGCCGACCCGGATGGTGGTGCCGCGGGCGCGCCTCGCCGAAGTCGAGGCGCTGGCGGCGGAGGCAGCGAACGGCATCGTCGCGGGCGATCCCAACGACGAGGCGAGCTTCATCGGGCCGCTCGCCAACAAGCCGCAGTTCGCCAAGGTGCAGGAGCTGATCCGTTCGGGCATCGACGAGGGGGCGAAGCTGCTGTGCGGCGGCACGGGTCTGCCCGCGGGGCTCAACCACGGCTATTTCGCCCGCCCGACGGTATTCTCCGAGGTCACCACGGAGATGCGCATCGCGCAGGAGGAGATTTTCGGCCCGGTGATGGTCATCCAGCCCTACGAGGACGAGGAGGACGCGATCCGCATCGCCAACTCGACCGTCTACGGCCTCTCCAGCCACGTCCAGTCGGCGGACCAGGAGGCCGCGCGCCGCGTCGCCCGCCGGATCCGCGCCGGGCAGGTCCACATCAACTACCCGGCCTGGTCGGGCTACGCGCCGTTCGGCGGCTACCGCCAGTCGGGCAACGGACGAGAGTACGGGGTGTACGGCCTGGAGGAATACCTCGAGGTGAAGGCCATCCTGGGATATTGAAATCAGCCTCGGGCCGAGTGGAGGGCGGGATTGGCTACTGGACCGTGATCGTGGTGGCCGCCCTGGCGGTCAATCCTATTCGAGCGCGATGTCGACAACCTCATAGATCTGCCAGCGCAGTTGATCCGGGCAATTGAGGAACACCTGATGCGAGCCCGTATAATAGAACGCGCTGGACGAGATCAGAATTTCACCGTCGAAGTATTGGTAACTGGCGTCGTGAATTTCCCGAGTCTCGTCGGCCTTCAACGCGACGCGAAAAGGCTTCCCGGAATACGTGAACGGCGAATAGGTCCAGTCGGTGTTTTCAGCGATTTGATCCAATGCCGCGGCCAAGCTCCCATCGCTCACCACGATGTCCAAACACCGCTGCTGATCCGGGTCGGTCGCGAGATAGAGCACATACCCGTAGTTGCCATAGGCGCCTCTCGCTCCCGCCCCGTCGACCCAGAAGACATTCGAGGTTTCCGCGGAAGCATCTGTGACTATTTCCGGTCTTTGCGGATGGGTGCACGACAGCGTGGCCAGTGCAACCGCCGCCGCAGCGACATGCGCGCCGGTTCGTTGGCCCCGCACCTGGCGCTACCGCCCCCACCCGGTATCCGAATGATACGGCACGCTGTTGCCGACCGCCTCGACCTGCTCGATCAGGTCGCCGCGGATGGCGAAGGCTTCGGCCAGCAGGATGCTCGACGGGCGGTGAAGCCGGCGATCGGCACGACGCAGGCGCGAGGCATCGCGCGCGGCGAAGGCGCCCAGCAGCTCGCCGGCGAGGTCGTCCATGCAGGCACGTTCGCAGGGCAGCGGTACCGGTGCCGGCTGCGCCGACGCGGGAACGGCGATGAGCGCGGGCGTCGCGGCGATGATCGTCCTCGGCATTTCGATTACTCCCCTTCGGCGGCGTCCTGCGCGTCGCGCCGCGCGGCGCCGGCGGAACCATGCCCCTTCCGGGCAATTTTGTCTGCATGGCGGGGATCGACGAGACACAGAAATTTCCGCTGACGGGGCGTTTCCTGATGGGGCGGCTCCGCCACGCGATGTCGGCGGAAGAGAAGGACATCGTCGAATCGCTGATCGAGGAGACCGAAAGTCTCCGCGGCGCGACCACGCTGCTCGATCGCGGCCAGCTCGCCGAGCGCTCGACGCTGCTGATCGAAGGCTACATGCTGCGCACGAAAGTCGAGGACGGGCGCCGCTACATCGTCGGCATGCACGTGCCCGGCGATTTCGCCGACCTGCACGCCTTCGCGCTCAAGCGCCTCGACCATACCGTCGTCACGATCGGCGACGCCCGCGTCGGCTACGTCAGCCACAAGCGGCTCGAGCAGCTGATGGAGCGCCATCCGCACCTCACTCGCCTGCTGTGGTTCTCGACCCTGCTCGATGCCGCGATCCACCGGCAGTGGATCCTGAAGCTGGAGGAGCTGCCGGCGCCGCGCCGGGTGGCGCACATCTTCTCCGAACTGTGGCACCGGCTCGACCTGGTCGGGCTCGGCCGCCGCGACGGGCTGCGTACGCCGCTGATCCAGGCCGATCTCGCCGACATGTGCGGCACCACCGCGATCCACATGAACCGCGCGCTCGGCGTGCTGCGCAAGGGCGGCATCGCGGAATTCCGGCGCGGCACGCTCTACGTCAAGGAACGGGCCGCTCTCGAAGCGTTCGCCGGGTTCGATCCCGACTACCTCTACGGCGAGGGCGACCTGCGCGTGGGCGGCGAATTGACCCTTCCCGCCGCCCGGCGATAGGATCGCACCGTCATGCCGGCCCGAGGCTACGCTCCCCGGCGGCGGCCGCGCTGGGGCACGCTGCTTCTCGTCGCGCTGCTCCACCTCGCCGCGCTTGCCGGGCTGGTGCGCGTGTTCGCGCCCGATTTCACCACCGCCGCGATCGAGGCGGCCGGCTCGCTGATCACGGTGGCCGTCACCGCCCCGCCGCATCCTGTCGAGCCGCCCGAGGCCGAGCCCGACTCCGGTGCCGCCGGCGAGGAAGGGCGCGAGGCGACGCCGCGCGAAGTCGCGGCGCCGCCGGTGCCGGTGCCGCGCCCGCAGCCGGCTCCGCGCGCTCCGTCCGCGGGCTCCGCCGACACCTCGGGCGCGCGCGAGCAGGGCGAGGGCACGGGCGCCGGCGGCGAGGGCGAAGGAACCGGCAGCGGCGCCGCGGGTAGCGGCACCGGCGGCGGCGCGCGCCCGCTCGAGCTGATCTCGGGCTCGATAAACAACGCCCGCGACTACCCGACTCCGCCCGGCGGGCGGCAGATCCGGCGCGGCCACGACGTGATCATCGAGCTGACCGTCGGCACCGACGGACGCGTCTCCGCCTGCCGGGTGACCGACCCGAGCCCGGACCCGGAGGCCGACGCGATCACCTGCCGCCTGGCGACCGAGCGCTTCGTGTTCCGCCCCCGGCTGGACGCGCGCGGCGAGCCGATCGTCGGCCTTTACCGCTGGCGCCAGCGGTGGTTCTGATGACTCGGGAACGGCCCGGCCCTACAGTGCGTTGGCCGGTCGCGGCTCTTCGGGAAGTTAGCCAACGATGACAATCATTTATCCGGTCGTGCTATGCGGCGGCAGCGGCACCCGGCTGTGGCCGCGCAGCCGCAGGCAAGCGCCCAAGCCGTTCCTCCCGCTGGTCGACGAACAGACGCTGTTCGAGGCCACGCTCGCCCGCTGCGCCGACCCGGCGCGGTTCGCCGATCCGATCGTGGTCACGGGAGTCGGCCACCGCACCCATGTCGAAGCGCAGGCCGCCGGCCATCCCGGCACCCGGGTGATCGTCGAGCCGATGGCCCGGAACACCGCCCCGGCGATCGCGCTGGCGGCGAACCTGCTGCCGGCCGAAGCGATCATGCTGGTGTGCCCGAGCGACCACCACATCGCCGACATGGCCGCGTTCCGGGACGCCGCCGGCGCCGCCGCGCGCCTGGCCGGCGATGGCTGGCTGGTTTCGTTGGGGATCGAGCCGGCCGGCCCAGAGACCGGCTACGGCTACATCCGCCGCGGCGCGCCGCTGGAGGGCGGCTTCGAGGTCGAGCGGTTCGTCGAGAAGCCCGACCTGCCGACCGCCGAAAGCTTCCTCGCGGACGGCCGCTACAGCTGGAACGGCGGCATCTTCGTGTTCACCGCGGGTACCTTCCTGGCCGAGCTGGCGCGCCACCGTCCGGCGATGGCCGAAGCGGTGCGCGCAGCGGTGGCGCAAGGCCGTGAGGACGGCGCCGCCTTCCATCCCGAGGCCGGCGCCTTCGCCGCGATCGAGGGCGAATCGGTCGACTATGCGGTGATGGAGAACACCGCGCGGGCGGCCGTGGTGCCCGCCTCGATGGGCTGGTCCGACATCGGCAACTGGCAGGCGCTGCGCGACGTGCGCCCGGGCGACTCCGCTGGCAACCGGACCCGCGGCCGGGTCGAACTGGTCGATTGCCGCAATGTGCTCGCCGAAACCGACGGTCCGCGCATCTCGGTGATCGGGCTCGAGGACATCGCCGTGGTGGTCGACGGCGACGAGGTGCTGGTCACCACCATGGCCGGCGCCCAGAAGGTCGGCAAGCTGAGCGGCGCGGCCAACCAGTAAGCCGCGCGTGCGGCGAGCTTGCGCACAGGGGGGGGGAGACGAAATGAACGCGTTGGGCATCGACGGCTCCGGCATGATCGCGCAGACCATCCAGTTGGCGCTGGCGCCGGTGTTCGTGCTGGTCGCGATCGGCAACATCATGAACATCCTGTCGAGCCGGCTCGGGCGCATCGTGGACCGCTCGCGCCATCTGCAGAAGCAGCACGCGGCCACCTCCGGCAAGGAGCACGACCTGGTGGTGCGCGAGATCCGCCTGGTCGACCGCCGCATCGCGCTGATCGGCAAGGCGATACTTCGCCTGGTGATGAGCGGGCTGACGATCGGCTTCTGCGTGGCGCTGCTGTTCGTCGAGGAGCTGTTCGCGGTGAACCTGCAGCAGGTGGCGGGCGCGGCGTTCTTCGTCGCCGTGCTGCTGCTGATGAGCGCGCTGTGGCTGTTCCTCAGGGAAACGCGCGAGGCCACCGCCGCGCTGCGAATCCCCGAGGAATATCTCGAGCTGGAGCGCAAGCTCTAGCTTGGCGGGAGCGACTTCTCGCGCTGCGGATAGACGTCGAAGGTCCGGCCGTTCACGGTGATCGTCTCGCCCTTGAAGGCCAGGGTTCCGGCATCGCGAGCGCGGTGGCCGGTGACGACCACGCGGTCGCCGGCCTTGGCCGCGCCCGGACCGAAGCCCGAGCCTTGGGCCACGATCGGCGGCGAAAGGTCGACCGCCCAGGTCCCTGCCTCGTTGCGCAGCTTCAAATGCATGTGCGGGTTGCCGAAGCTGATCGATTCGATCGTGCCCGACAGACGGCTCTCCTGGTCCTGGGTCCAGCCCCAGCCGTGGTGCGCGGCGGCGGCCGCGGGCAGGGCGAGCGCGATGGCGAAGGCTAGCGGGCGTGTGGCGGTTGACTTCAAGGCTTCTCTCCTGTTCCGGCCCCGCCGGGCGTGGCCCGGCGACGGCTGACATGCCGCTCCCCCGATCGGGTCATAGCAGACCCGGCGGCGTTTGTCGCGGTTAGCCGCCGGCGGGCTGGCGGTTCCCGTGCTTGCGAGCGGGGCCGGCGAGGCATAGGCTGCGCGCGAGAGGAGAGCCGCATGGCCGAGACTCAAGACATTCCCGCCTGGATCGCGCTGTTCACCGGGCTCTACTCGCTTGCCGCCGGCGTGGGCGAACTGCGCTCGCCGAACTCCTGGTGGGCCATGCTCAAGGAATTCGAACGCAGCGCCGGCCTGCGCTTCTTCACCGGCTTCGTGGTGCTGACCTTCGGGGCCGCGATCTATCTGGTCAATCCTTGGGTCCCGGGCGACTGGCTGGCGATCGCGGTCAACGTGATGGGCGGCTTGATGGTGGCCGAGGGGCTGCTGATCCTCGCCGCCGGGGACCGCTTCCTGCACTTGGCCCGGGCGCTGATCGGCCGAGCCGGCCGCGCCTGGGCGGGGTTCTCCGTCCTGTTCGGAGCGGCGCTGATCCTGGTCGCGCTGTCGCGGCTGCAGGGGTAAGGCGCAACCCGGCTCCGGTCTGGACCCTAGTCCGGCTTCTGCCGCTCGCGGCTGAAGAACGCGTCGGCCCGGCCCGACAGCCACTGCGCCACCCGGTCCGAGAACATGCCGGCGAGGATGCCGATCGCGCAGAAGGCGAGGAAGTTGGTCTCGCCTTCGCCGAACCCGCCCGAGGTGCCGAGCACCGCGGTGCCCCCGCCGAGCACCACGAACACGCAGATCGAGATAAGCCCGCCGAGGAAGATGCGCGCCTCGTAGCCGCCTCCGCCGGTCGACAGCTTCAGCGTGTTGCCCGGATAGACGACCAGCACCAGCGTCACCAGCAGCGCGCCGAACATGCCGGAGAAGAACGCCAGCAGGATGTGCACTACCGCCGGCGGGAAATCGCCGAGCAGCGCGGCGCCGGTAAGGCGGCCGCGGGTGAAGGATTCGAGCTCGCGGAATTCGCGGCTCGCCGCGGCCTGTTCGGCGCTCACCGAAGCCGCGCCGGTGGAATCGCGCGCGCGCCGCAGCCGCGCCTCCAACCGCTCGCGGTCGTCGATCGCGTTCATCGCCTCGCGCCCGGCCTGACTGATCGCGGCCGAGCGGGCGAGCACGTCGAGCCCGGCCTGCCGCTGCGCCGCGGGAAGGTCGCCCTGCTCGACGCAGGTTCGCAGGTCGGCCAGCAGGCCGTCGGTGTTGATCTCCGAATCGGGACCGGGGCCGCGGAATTCGCAGCCTGGCGCCGATTGCAGCCGGCGCTGGACCGCGAACAGCGGCTCCATCGCCGCATACCAGTCGGCCAGCTTGACGCGCTCGCCGCTCTGCGCGGCTTCGAGCTCGCCGGCGAGGCGCTCCTCCAGGGCGAGGCGGGTGCGGGCGGTGTCGCGCGCCCGCTCGGCATCGCGCCACGATGAATAGCCGGCGCTGTAATCCATCGGCTCGGGCAGGTTGCCGAGCCGCTGAGCCACGCTCGCCTGCAGCGAAGCGGTGATCAGCACCAGGATGAACAGATAGGCGAGCAGTGCCGCGCCGATCAGCCGCCACAATCCGGCAAGCATCGGCTTGAGGATTTTCCACGAGCGCCGCGCATCTATAGCCATGACGATTTCCCCCCAAAGAACAGATTTGCACAACCGCGTCCGTTACTCAACTTTGTTCGATGGGCCGGGCCAGGCACGGTAGCGATTGCGCCGGGCGTACGCGGCCCGTAAGGTGCGCCTCTTCCCCGGGGGACCGCTCGTGCGCGGTTGAGAGGAGGGCAGCAGCCTTCGACCCGCCGAACCTGATCCGGCTGACACCGGCGTAGGGAGGGAGACGCGGCCATTTTTCCGTGTTCCCTCCGATTGGAGAGCATCATGGCCGACATCCCCTCGCACCTCGAAATAGGCGTCACCACCGGGCCCATCAGGGGCAGCCGAAAGATCCACGTGGGCCCGCTGGGAGTGGCGATGCGCGAGATCGACCTCGAGCCTTCGAGCGGCGAGCCGCCGGTGCGGGTCTACGACACCAGCGGGCCCTACACCGACCCGGCCGCGACCATCGACATCGCCGCCGGCCTCCCACCCCTGCGCCGCGAATGGCAGCTCGCCCGCGGCGACGTCGAGGAATACGCCCCGCGCGAGGTGCGGCCCGAGGACAACGGCCAGCTCGGCCCCGACCGCTCGGGCGGCGTCCCCCCGTTCCCCACCGCGCTGCGCCGCCCCTTGCGCGCCAAAGCCGGCGGCAACATCAGCCAGATGCACTACGCTCGCCGCGGCATAATCACCCCCGAGATGGAATACGTCGCCGAGCGCGAGAATCTCGGCCGCGCGCAGGTCGCCCACGAACGCAACGGGCAGGACTGGGGCGCCGAAATCCCCGACCACGTCACCCCCGAGTTCGTCCGCGACGAGGTCGCCCGCGGCCGCGCGATCATCCCCTCCAACGTCAACCACCCGGAAGCCGAGCCGATGGCCATCGGCCGCAACTTCCTCGTCAAGATCAACGCCAACATCGGCAACAGCGCCGTCGCCAGCGACGTGGCGCAGGAAGTCGACAAGATGGTCTGGGCGATCCGCTGGGGCGCCGACACCGTGATGGACCTCTCCACCGGCCGCAACATCCACGACACCCGCGAATGGATCATCCGCAACAGCCCCGTCCCCATCGGCACCGTGCCGATCTACCAGGCGCTCGAGAAGGTCGGCGGCGTCGCCGAGGACCTCACCTGGGAGATCTTCCGCGACACGCTGATCGAGCAGGCCGAGCAGGGCGTCGACTACTTCACCATCCACGCCGGCGTGCGCCTGCCGTACATCCCGATGACAGCGAAGCGCGTCACCGGCATCGTCAGCCGCGGCGGCTCGATCATGGCCAAGTGGTGCCTCGCCCACCACAAGGAGTCGTTCCTCTACGAGCGCTTCGACGAGATCAGCGAGATCATGAAGGCCTACGACATCGCCTACTCGCTCGGCGACGGCCTGCGCCCCGGCAGCATCGCCGACGCCAACGACGAGGCCCAGTTTGCCGAGCTCTACACCCTCGGCGAGCTGACCAAGCGCGCCTGGGCGCAGGACGTGCAGGTGATGATCGAGGGCCCCGGCCACGTGCCGATGCACAAGATCAAGGCCAACATGGACAAGCAGCTCGCCGTCTGCGGCGAGGCGCCGTTCTACACCCTCGGCCCGCTGGTGACCGACATCGCCCCCGGCTACGACCACATCACCAGCGGCATCGGCGCGGCGATGATCGGCTGGTTCGGCACCGCGATGCTCTGTTACGTCACCCCCAAGGAGCACTTGGGCCTGCCCGACCGCGACGACGTCAAGGTCGGCGTGGTCACCTACAAGCTCGCCGCCCACGCCGCCGACCTCGCCAAGGGCCACCCCGCCGCCAAGGTCCGCGACGACGCGCTCAGCCGCGCGAGGTTCGAGTTCCGCTGGCGCGACCAGTTCAACCTCAGCCTCGACCCCGACACCGCCGAGCAATACCACGACCAGACCCTCCCGGCGGAAGGCGCCAAGACCGCCCACTTCTGCTCGATGTGCGGGCCCAAGTTCTGCTCGATGAAGATCACGCAGGAAGTGCGGGAGTTTGCCGCCAAGCAGAACCAGAACGCCGACGGCTTCATCGCCGCCAAATCCTCCCCGAGCTTGCTCGGGGAGGGGGACCATCCGCAGGATGGTGGAGGGGCGCCCTCGGTTGACTCAGCGCTCGCCGAAGCCGGCATGGCCGAGATGAGCGACAAATTCCGCGAAACCGGCAGCGAACTTTACGTCGGCGCCGGGGGCCGCGAGCACGACTGAGCTTGTGGCTTTCCGATCAGTCGCGCGCCACCACCAGGTCGAAGCCGAAGTCGGTGAATTCCTCGTCGCCGGCGTCGTCGGCGTATTGGCCCCAATCCTCGCGCGGATAGAGGTGGATCGAGACGTTTCCGGCGAGGAACCATGACAGCGAGGGCAGCTTGCCGATGTCGGCGGGCCCGGGCTCCGCCCCCGTGCCCAGGCATTGCGTCAGTGTCTGGCCGATCCCCGCATGCGCCTCGCGCATCTGCGCTTGCGGAAACACGATCTTGCACGCGTAATCGAAGCCCGATTGGGCCGAATAAGTGCAGTGTGGAATTTCCGGAGCCGGGCGAAACGCCGCCAAACCGTTCGCATCGAGCAACGCCGCGAACGGCCGGGCCTCGCCCGCCGCAGCGATCATCCGGCGCATGTTGTCGCAGAACACCTGCGGCGATTGCGCCTGCGCCGAAGCCGCGCACGACCCCGCCAGCAGCGCGCCGGCGACAAAATGGAATGACCGCATGGTGTTCCCCCCAATCCCGTTCGGGGGGAGTATTCCCATGCGCTGGCGGTTAGTCCAGCCGTTGATGATGGAAGATCTCCCAGGAGGTGGGGGTATTCGCGGCCAAGCAGCACAACAATCCTCCGGCGCAGCATGGTGGAGGGGCACCCGCCACACTCGCCGGCGACGGGACCGGCATGGCCGAAATGTCTGAAAGATTCCGCGAAACCGGCAGCGAGCTCTACATGGGCGCGGGCCGGCGCGAGCACGACTGACCGGTTGTAAGCCGCCGCTTGACATCCGTTGTGTCAACCATTAGCTTACACCTATGATCCGCTCGTTCCGCAGCAAAGCCCTGCGCCGGTTTGCGGAGCAGGGCGATGCCTCGAAGCTGAGCGTGCCTAATGTTCGCCGGGTGGCGATCATTCTCGCCCATCTGGGAGGTGCCGTCTCGCCGGATGACATGAACCTGCCCGGCTACCGGTTCCACCGGCTCAAGGGTCGCGACAAGGGGCGATACGCCGTCGATGCCTCGGGCAACTGGCGGATCACTTTCGGCTGGGACGGCAAGGACGCCGTTGATGTCGATCTGGAGGATTACCACTGATGACCAACCCGCTGACCAAGGGCCTGCCTCCCGTCCACCCCGGAGAGTTGCTGCGCGAGATCGTGCTGCCCGCCGTCGGACGCTCCAAGACCGAGATCGCCCGTCTGCTCGGCATTTCGCGGCAGACGCTCTACGATATCCTCAACGAGAAGCAGCCCGTCACCCCTGCGATGGCGCTGCGCCTCGCCCGGATGTTCGGCAGCAGCGCGGAGAGCTGGGTCAACATGCAGCGCAACTACGACCTCAAGATCGCCGAGCGCGAGCTGGCGGAGGAGCTGGAGAAGATTCCGCATCTGGAGGCGGCGTGAGTTGAGTATTGCGTCCGCGGATTTTCCCGGAGTTCGTATCTTCGTATCTTGAGAACAGGCTGGTAACGAATAGTTGCTTAGAATGGCCGCATGGGTGAGAAACGCGAACTCTATGTCTATGTCGGCTTTCTATGCGCACTTCCGGCGTTCGCGTGGACGTGGGTGGAATGCATCCAGCAATACGGTCTCCTGATAGGAGTCGGCCTCGGATGGCTGCCCGCATTGGTGGTGGCCCTGATCGAGACTGCATTGTGGCCTCTGAGCCTAGCGATATCCGCCTTGGTGGGCCTATCAGGCGGCGCGAATTCCGCCCTGGGAGAGTTCTTCATTGGAATCGGGCTTTGGCAAACTGTGTTTTTTGCGATCTTGATCGCGGGCGGAGCAGTTGGTGCATTGGCGCACGGAGCGGTAGCGCTTGAAGAATGGTCAGAGCGAGGCGCTTCGAGACGGCGCTTTTGGTCTGTCGCGGCGGTTTTCCCGATAGCCGTGATTGCACTGGGCATTTTTGCGCAATTTTCATAGAGCGCGGGCGCAATTCCGATGCCGCCTCGCAGGGTGCCGCGATCCGGTAATGGTCGCACTCGCAACCAACATCCTCCTCGCCTAAATCCGACCCCATGACTTACGGCACCGACGCCACCGGCCCGTTCTACCACGGCACCCGCGCCGACCTCGCGCCGGGCGATCTGCTCTCCCCCGGCTTCGCCTCCAACTACGCCGACCGCAAGCTGTCGTGGATCTACTTCTCCGGCACGCTCGACGCGGCGATCTGGGGGTGCGAGCTGGCGAAAGGAGAGGGTCGCGAGCGCATCTACCTCGTCGAGCCGACCGGCGCCTTCGAGGACGATCCCAACCTCACCGACAAGCGGTTCCCCGGCAACCCGACCCGGTCCTACCGCTCGCGCGAGCCACTGCGGGTGGTCGGCGAGGTCGCGCGCTGGGAGCCGCACCCGCCTGAGCGCCTCGCCGAGATGAAGGCCGCCCTCGCGCGGATGGAAGCCGAGGGCGGCCCCGAGATCATCGACTGACCAAAAGCCCTCTCCCCCTGCGGGAGAGGGTTGGGAGAGGGGTTCGGAGCGCAGCTCCGACTCGCCCCATGACGGTGTTCACCCCGCCTTCCGCGGCCTCCCGCCCTTCGCCCCGTTCGCCCGCGCCGCCGCGGCCTTGGCTGGCGACGTTACGCTCCCCGCCCGTCGCGCCAGTTCGCGCATCCACGCCTTGTTGCCGAAAATCCCGTTCATCAGGCCGTCGAGGGTGATATCCACGTCGCGCGTTTCCCAATGGAGCCCGAAACCGACGCCGAGCACTTCGACCTCGGAAATTTCCGCGTCGGAGGCATCTTCAAGGCCCTGCACCTTGCGCGCGGGAAAGGCGAACGTGCAGCCGTTGTTGAGATCGACCAGCACGCGCCCGCTGGCCGGGTCATAGCGCGCGGCCAGCGCACGCGGATCGCGCTCCATCTTCTCCTTGCCGCGCGCGATGGCGGCATCGATCTGCTTGTCGGACCAGTGCGCTGTCATGACTTGTCTCCGTGTATGTCCTCCCACCGCGCCTGAAACGCACCCTGATGTTCGCGAACGACATCCAACGCGCGGCGGCCGACGTTCGCCTTCATACCGATCGTCTCGACCGCCTCGGGCAGTCCACCGACACCCTCGATCACGATCTTCATTTGGCCGTCACCGAAGACGTGAACATGCGCGGGCTCATGGTCGTCGACGTAGATGACAAATTTCAAGCCGTGCGCACGATGGATCGTGACCATCGGGCCTATTAACCCATCCGTTGGGTTTTATCAACCTGTGGCCCACTCGGTTCGTCGCACCCGCCGAGGGGGATTTTCCTACAGCCCCCGACATGCGCTAACTGGTTCGCTCCGTTTTCGACTCGGAAGGAGCAAGGATCATGAAGCGCCACAAGGCACGGGATTTGACGGTCGAGGAGTTCGACGAATGGTGCGCGGCGACCGACCGCGTCGAGGCCCTCGCCAGGGCGGCGGACGAAGAGGGCGGGCCGAGCCTGTCGCTGGTGCCCGCGACCGAGCGCGGCGAGGTCTGGCCGACCGACCTCCTGCCTCCCGCCGCGCCGGAGCCGTCCCCGGCGGCTCCCCCAGAACCAGCCGTTGCCGGCGAGCCCGGGGCCGAAGCTCCCGCCGATCCGGCCCCGCAGGCCATGCCCTTCGACGGCATCCCGCTCGAGGAGAGCCGCAAGCGCCTCGCCGGCTGGAGCGCCGAGCGGCAGCGGCTGTTCCTCGTCAATCTGGCCGAGACCGGCTCGGTCCATCTCGCCAGCGCCGCCGCGCGCCTTTCCGCGCGCTCGGCCTATCGGCTGCGGGCCCGCTCGCCCGCCTTCGCCGCGGCCTGGGACACGGCGGACCAGCTCGCCGTCGGGCGGCTCTCCGCCATCGCCTTCGATCGCGCCATCAACGGCCGCACCGAGCAGGTCTGGCACGAGGGCGTCCTGGTGGCGGAGAAGCGTCTGCCGAGCGACCGGCTGCTGATGTGGCTGCTGGCCCGGCTCGATCCCCGCCGCTTCGCCGCGCCGTGGGAGCTGCGCAAGGACGGCGCCGCCGATCCGCAAGGGCAGGCGCGGGAGAGCTTCCCCGCGCTGCTCGACGCGCTGACCGACACCGTATCGGAATAGCCGCCATGGCCAGTGCGACCATTGGGACCATTCGCGGTTGCGGCGCCAAGAGGGAGGAGCCGCATCCCCGGGGAGAGGGGGCCGGAGCGCAGCTCCGGCTCGCACCGCCGCAGCCCCCTCTCAACTTCGGCTTGGGCAGCAAGCTGCCAGGCCTGCGTATCTCTACCCCTCCAGGGGAGAGAGCCAATCGGCCGCCCCTCCGCTCCTTCGGGAACAACCCCGCACGCTCCCCGGTTAGGTCGGTATCCCCCGCAACCGCAAGGAGCCTTCCCCCTCAGATGGAAATCCAGTTCAACACCGACAGCAGCGTGATGGGCACCGAGAACGTGGCGGCACGGATCGAGGCGCAGCTGCGCCGGAAGCTCGGCCGGTTCGAGGAGCGGCTGACGCGGCTCGAGGTCCATGTGAGCGACAGCAACGCGCGCAAGGGCGGGGGCGACGACAAGCGCTGCACCATCGAGGCGCGCCCGCGCGGCGCCGAGCCGGTCACCGTCACCGCCGAAGCCGGCGACGTCGACGCGGCGGCGCGGCAGGCGGGGGCCAAGATGGTCTCGCTGCTGGACAGCCAGTTCGGCAAGGCCGAAGCCCGCCGCTGAGCCGCCACCCCTGCGGGCGGGGGCGCGAGGAGCACCGATGGCCGATCTCTACCTCAAGGCGCTGCAGTCCGAGCGCAAGTCGCTGTGGGCGAGCTGCCGGCTCAAGGGGCTGGCCAGGGACACGCCCGAGCGGCTGCGCATCGCCGAACTCGACGAGGCGATCGCAGCGCAGCTGGAGCGCAAGAAGGGGCGGTAGGCGCCCGGAGCGCGCTACTTCTTCACCCGCCACTCACGGGCGTATGTGGAGGGCTCGCCGTACTTGCGGCCGCTCGCCTCGGCCTGCTCGGCCAGCTCCTCGCCGCTCGCGGCGCGCGCGGCGCCGTCCTTGATCAGCGCGTCGCGGCGCAGCGGGATCACCTGGGCGATCGGCGCGCCCGCGGGCAGCACGTAGTCGCCCGGCTCGCCGGTCCAGAAGAACGGGAAGTTCACGGTGGTGGCGAAGCGGTCGCCGTCGACCAGGCCGGAGAAGCAGGTGTACGGCAGGTCGGGGCGGTTGAGCGGGTGGACGAACAGCAGCGAGTATCCCTCGGGCACCTTGATCCGCCACGGGTTGGTGAACTTGAGCGGCCGGGTGCGCCCGAACGGCGGCGCCGGCGCGCCGAGCTGCGCCGGGTGATGCTGCTCGATCGGGGCAAACGGCAGCCCCTCGGCCCAGGAGAACCGGATCAGCATCGGGTCCGCCGGCACGGTGAAGCGCACCTCGAACGGCAGCGGGATGGTGAAGCCGAGCGCGAACGCGTCGGTCATCGGCAGGCAGCCCTTGGCGGTCAGCGCTGGCAGGCCGTTGGGGTAGTTCATTCCCATCTCGCGCGGCAGGTTGCGGAACCACTCGGGCGCGAAGCGGACCGAGCGGGCGGGCTCCGGGATGCGGCCGACGAGCTCCGGCGCGCACAGGAACTCGATTTCCGGCGCCTCGCCGCCTGCCGCCTCGCCGTCCTCGAACCCGGTCATGCGCGCCCCTCTCCCGTGCCTCGATGGCGCGTCCGCTATAGCCGAGAGCGACCGCCCGTCACCAGCGCCCGCGCCCTTGGCGCGGCGGCGCGCGGCGCTATCATGGCGCGCTCGATCGGGAGCGCGGAGGGGCCATGGCGATGATGGAGGCGATGCGGCGCGGCTGGCGCGGGATGCTCGGCGCCGCCGCGCTGGCCGCGATCCCGTGCCCGGCCGCGGCGCAGGATGCGCCGAGCCTCGCCGAAGCCCGCGCCTCGATGCTCGGGCGCTGGGAGGGGACCTTCGAAGCGCTCGACGAGGGCCTGGCCAGCGAATCGTTCGCCTGGCCGATCGCGGTCTCGATCGAGGACGCCGGCGACGGCCGGACGCTGATCGAGCGCCAGCAGTTCGAGGCGATGAAGGACGACGGCGCGCTCCTCGTCACCGTCACCCTGCTCGATGCCGACGAGGTCACCGAATTCCGCTCGGTCTACGTTCGCGGCAGCCCGCCCGAGCACCGCACCGCGACGCTCTCGCTGGCCGATGCGCGCGATGCGGAGCACTGGACGCTGCACGGCGTCGAGGATTACGTCCGCGACGGCGAAGAGCTGCAGGCGCGCCAGTCGATCGTGCGCGACGGCGAGACCATGGTGGTCACCTACGAGGTCGATCCGGCCGGCGAGGAGCCGCCTTTCGGCCGGACCCGCCGCACGCTCCGGCGGGTCGGGGCGGCGCCGTGACACGCAGAGACGGGACGGGACAGGATCGCTCGTCCGGTGCTATCCAGGCGACACGGTCGCGCCCCGATTCGAGGAGCCCGCGCTGATGCTTGCCGATTCCAGTCCGCCGCAGGAACAATGGCTCGAAGGGACCGGCGGGAGGATATTCACCCGCCACTGGCGGCCAGCCGGTCAGCCGAAGGCGGCGCTGACGATCTGCCACGGCGTCAATTCACACGGCGGGCAGTACATTGCCGCCGCCGAGGAGTTCGCCGCGCGCGGGTTCGCGGTCACCGCGCTCGACCTGCGTGGCCGCGGCAGGTCGGAAGGGGAGCGGTTCTACGTCGAGAGCGTCGACGACTACGTTTCCGACCTGTCGCTGACGATCGAGCTCGCCCGCTCGCACGATCCCGACCTTCCACTGTACCTGCTCGGGCACAGCGCCGGCGGAGTGACCGCCGTCAGCTACGCGCTCGACTATCAGGACCGCATCGACGGGCTGATCTGCGAGAGTTTCGCGTTTCGCGTCCACGCTCCCGACTTCGCGTTGAAGCTGCTCGAGGGCGCCAGCCACATCGCCCCGCACCTGCACGTGCTCAAGCTCAAGATGGAGGATTTCTCGCGCGATCCGGCGTGGGACGAGGCATTGCTCGCCGACCCGTTGACCAAGGACGAAGTGCAACCGGTGCAGACCGTCGCCGCGCTCGCCCGCGCCGGGGAGCGGTTCGAACGCGAATTCGGCACGATCACCTTGCCGCTGCTGATCCTGCACGGGACCGCGGACAAGGCGACGCGGCCGGACGGCAGCCAGGAATTCTTCGATCATGCAGGGTCGGCGGACAAGGAGCTGATCCTCTACGACGGCTACTTCCACGACCTGCTCTCCGACCTGGGCAAGGAGCGGGTGTTCGACGACATCGCCGGCTGGATCGAGGCGCGCCTCCCCGCGGCGCACCCGATCGCGATGCCGATGCCGGGCCCCGAGGGCTGAACGCATTCCGCCCGACCATGCGCCCGCGCCGGAAGCCGGGCGCTGCGCATGGCGAAAAGGGCGGCGCGGGTTCCGGAGCCCGAATCGCGACGGGTCAGTAGAGCCCGGCCATCGCCAGCTCGGGCTTGCGCGCTTCGGGCGGTACCGCGCCCGGAACGCGCTCGCTGGCCGGTTCGGCCGCCGCGGCGGCGTCGAGAGCCTCGTGCGCGGCCGCGTCGGCGTGGTCGGCGGCGTTTTCCGCGACCTCGATGCCGTAAGTGACCGCCGGCCAGTCGTCGACCGGGGCGTCCGCCGGCGCGGCCGCGAATTCGTAATCGGGAATCGGGAGCGCCCAGACCTCGGCGTCGTAGTCGAGGTCCGGCCGGTAGCCGGCGGGAACGCTCAGGTCCACGGGCCCCGCCTCGACGAAAACCCGGTCGCCAGGAACGATGGCAACGTCGTCCCGGCCGGTCAGTTGCCACCACTGCGCAGGCGGCTCCTTCGGCTCGGGGCGGTCGCTGAACAGCGCGCCGATCGCGATCCCCAATGGGACGATCGCCAGGGCCCATTTGGCGGTCGGCATGATCTTCTCCAGGCTTTCCATTCGCTTGCCTCAACGGCCTGCGAGGAGCCGAGTTCCGGCGGGAACCGCGCGCCGGGCGGCCGGTTGAGACGGTCATGAGAATCCTCGTCCTGCCGCTCGCCGCGACCTGCGCTCTTGCGCTCGCCGCCTGCGGATCGGACGCGCACGAAGCGCCGGCGGCGGGCGAGCCCGCGGCAGACACCGACGGCACGCTGCCCGGCAATCAGGACGAAACCGCGCCCTTCGCCGAAATCGCCGCGGACGAGGTGCTGCGCTTCACCGGCACCGAGCCGTTCTGGGGCGGCGAGGTCGCCGGCCGGACGCTGTCTTACAGCACGCCCGAGGACCAGGACGGCGAAGTCATCATGGTCGAGCGGTTTGCCGGGCGCGGGGGCCTTTCGTACAGCGGCCTGCTCCGCGGGGCGGCGTTCGAGATGGCGGTCACCCCGGCCCGGTGCAGCGACGGCATGAGCGACCGGACCTATCCCCTCGCGGTCACGCTGCGGATCGGCGAGGAAACCCGGACCGGTTGCGCGTGGAGCGAGCGGCACCCGTTCGAAGGCCCCGCGCACCCCTAGCCCGGCGGCGCTGCGCGCTTATATCTGGGCAATGACCATCCAACCGAGCCTGTTCATTCCGCACGGCGGCGGGCCGTGCTTCTTCATGCCCGACCCGCGCGGAACCTGGACGCGAATGGGCGAATACCTGCGCGCGCTTCCGGCCACGCTGCCCGACCCGCCGCGCGCGATCCTGGTGATCTCCGGACACTGGGAGGAGCGCGCCTTCGCGTTCACCGGCGCCGAGGCGCATCCCGGCCTGATCTTCGACTACTACGGCTTTCCGCCCGAGACCTACCGCCTCGCCTGGCCCGCCCCCGGCGCGCCCTGGCTGGCCGAGCGCGGCGCGGCGCTGCTGCGCGCGGCGGACCTGCCGACGGCAATCGATCCAGCGCGCGGCTTCGACCACGGGGTCTTCGTGCCGCTCAAGGTCGCCTGGCCCGAGGCCGAGGTACCGGTCGTGCAGATGTCGCTGCATGCCTCGCTCGACCCGGCGCTGCACCTGGCCGCCGGCGCGGCGCTGGCACCGCTGCGGGATGAGGGCGTGCTGGTGATCGGTTCGGGCATGAGCTTCCACAACCTGCGGGCGATGGGCGATCCGCGCGTCGCCGAGCCGTCGCGGCAGTTCGATCGCTGGCTCGCCGAAGCCGCCGGCGCCCCGGGCGCCGAGCGGGCGGCGGGGCTGGCGCAATGGGAAGCCGCTCCGTTCGCGCGGCTGTGCCACCCGCGCGAGGAGCACTTGCTGCCGCTGATGGTCGCCGCCGGCGCCTCGGCCGCGCCCGGCGCGCACGATTACGGCGAGGAGGTGCTCGGCGGCGCGGTCTCGGCGTTCCGCTTCGCCTGAGGCGTCGCGCGCCTCAGTAGGCGCCGGGCAGCTCGCGGCGCACGGTGCTCCGCGCGGTCTCGTCGGCCAGCACGCCGCGCGGGTCGGGCGCCAGCGGGCCGCGCGCGGCGATCGTGGTGCACGCCCGGCCCGCCAGGTAGTCGAGCGCGGCGCGGACCATGCCTTCGTCGGGATCGCCGAGCTGGCGGCTGATATCGTCGTTGGCGCGGCAGGTCATGCCGACGGTGGTGGCGAGGCCGTTGTAGTATTCGCCCTGGCGGCCGGCGTTCTCGAGCTTGAACGCCAGGGCGCGCAGCCGGTCGTCGCAGGCCGGCCGGTCGAGCGCGATCTGGCCCACCGGCTTGCCGTAGGTGTTGGTGCCGATCAGCGCCATGTTGCCGGGCAGGTAAGGCACCATTCCGTTGATCACCATCTCGCTGGCCGAAGCGGTGCTGCGCGTGCCGATGAACGCGATCCTGGTCGGCGCGATCGATTGCGGCTGCGGATCGAACAGCACGGTCTCGCCCTCCGAGGCCTTGGAATCGCGGAACGTGACGTAGGTGTTCACCTGGCCGGCGCGGCCTTCGCCCATCAGATCGATCATCAGCGCGGCGATCGAAAGCAGGCCGCCGCCGTTGTAGCGCAGGTCCACGATCAGCTCGGTGATGCCTTGCGCCTTGAAGTCGGCGAAGGCGGCGCGCAGGTTCGGCTCCGAGGTGTCGATGAAGGTGCGCATGTTGAGGTAGCCGACACGGCGCGCGCCGTCGGCGATGATCTTGGCGCCATAGCGGTCGGACACCGGATCGAGCTCGAATTCCGCCTTGCTCAGCGTCACGGTGAACTGCGTGCCCGAAGGCTGGCGCAGGGTGAACTGGCGCGACGTGCCCGGGGTGTCGGGGCCCAGCGCCTGGATCACCGCGCTCGGTCCGCCCGAGGCCATCAGGCTGCTGACCGTCTGCGTGCCGATCTGCAGGATCTCGGTACCGCGGTCGAGCCCGCCGGCGAGCGCCGGCGCGCTCTCGAACGCCTCGATCACATAGACCCGGCCGGCCGAGGTGTCGTAACCGAGGCGGATGCCGAAGCCGGCGGTCGCCCCCTGTTCGTAATAGGCGTTCTCCTCGGCGATCGAGGTCAGGTAGGTGAAGTAGCGGTCGCGGCTCTGCGCCCGCGCCGGGGCGACCAGCGCATCGATGTAGGAATCGACCGAGCCGTGGGCGGCCGGGTCGACGGCGGCGTCGAACAGCGCGGGGAACAAGTACCATTCCTGCAGCTGGGCGAGCGCCCAGTCCTGCCGCGCACGCAGCGAGCAGGTCGCGGTGGTGGGCGCCGGCGTGGGGGAAGGGGTCGGCGTCACGCCCGCGGTCGGCGGCCCCGAGCCGCCTCCTCCGCCGCCGCCGCACGAAGCGAGCATCGCGGCGCAGCCCAGCGCGAGCGGTAAACCCTTGCCGCGAATCGAAAAAACCGTTCGTGCCAAGCTATTCGGACCCTTTGTTGGCACGCAGCCTAGAGGGGCCAAGATTCGGAGGCAAGCGGGCATGGACGGGCGGAGGAGCCCGTCCACAAGATAGTTTCGGTGGAAATCCTTCGACAGTTTCGTGGCTTCGCACCCTTGCCATCGCGCTGGGGCGGGGGCACAGGCACCGCTCGACCCCGACCAGAGCGAGAAGTACCCGCCAATGCTCGAACACGTCCCCGGCTGGCTCGGCAAGGCGCTGCGCAATGCGCGCGCCGGGCACGGCAAGCTGGCGGTCGCGCGGCTCGGGGGGGAGGGCACGCTGCACCGCGACGGGTTCGCCCTGCGCTCGGCGGCATTCGCGGACGGCGAGGCGCTCGACCCCAGCTTCACCGCCGACGAGGAGGACGCGGTCGCTCCGCCGCTCGAATGGAGCGCGCCGCCGGCCGGCACGCACGAACTGGTGCTGGTGGTGGAGGACCCGGACGCCCCGGCGCCGGAGCCGTTCTGCCACTGGCTGGTGTGGGGTCTCGCCCCGCAAAAGGGCCAACTGCTCGAAGGCGAGACCCCGCCGCGTGTCGGCAAGAACGCCTTCGGCAACTCCGAATGGCTGCTGCCCGATCCGCCGACCGGCCACGGGCCGCACGACTACGTATTCCAGCTGTTCGCGCTCGACGCGCCGCTGGCGCTGATGCCCGGCGCCACCCGCGACGACCTGCTTGCGGCCATGAAAGGGCACGTTAACGCCGCTGCGGTCTTGACCGCGACCTATGCGCGCGCCGATGAAGGCGAACTTGAGTGGGGAGACGACGACGGGGGATGACTCGGCGTCACGTGAGTAAGAGGAAAGGACTGAATTATGGCCGCCAAGAACAATGCGCTCAACAAGCCCGTGACCCTGTCGCCGGCGCTTGAGGAAGTCGTCGGCAAGGGACCGATGAGCCGGGCCCAGGTCACCTCCAAGGTGTGGGACCACATCAAGGCGAACGGCCTGCAGGACAAGACCGACAAGCGCATGATCAACCCGGACGCCAAGCTCGGCCAGGTGATCGGCAAGGACCAGATCTCGATGTTCAAGATGACTTCGGCGGTGTCGAAGCACCTGAGCTGATCCGGTAGGCGGGCCGCGAGGCTCGCCTTGTCAGCAGGCGAAAACGGGCTGGCCCGCGTGCCGCGACGGTGGCATGCGGGCCGCCGACTTTTTGAGCGGCGTCAATGCACGGGCGCCCGAGAGCACGAAAAAGGGCAGTCATGGCAACGATCGTCGGCGGCATCGCCACCTCGCACACCCCCACCATCGCCTTCGCCAAGGACGCGAACAAGATGGAAGACCCGGTGTGGAAGCCGATCTTCGAGGGCTACGAGCCGGTCCAGCAGTGGTTTCGCGACAAGCGGCCCGACGTGCTGGTCTACATCTACAACGACCACATGACCGCGTTCTTCGACCACTACAGCCACTTCGCGCTGGGCGTGGGCGAGGAGTTCGGCCCGGCCGACGAAGGCGGCGGGCCGCGCGACATCCCGGCGATCAAGGGCGATCCCGAGTTCGCCGCGCACGTCGCCCGGGTGATGGTCGCCAACGAATTCGACCTCAGCTACTTCCAGGGCAAGAACCTCGACCACGGCGCGTTCTCGCCGCTGTCGGTGATGGTCGACCACGACGCCGAGCACGGCTGGGCCACGAAGCTGCTGCCGATCGTGTGCGGCGTGCTGACCGTGCCGCTGCCGTCCGCGCGCCGGTTCTGGAAGTTCGGGAAGTCGCTGCGCCAGGCGATCCTCAGCTATCCCAAGGAGATCAAGGTGGCGATCGCCGGCACCGGCGGACTTTCGCACCAGGTCCACGGCGAGGGCTGCGGCTTCAACAACACCGAGTGGGACATGGAGTTCATGGACCGGCTCGAGAAGGATCCCGAGAGCCTGCTCGACTATCCGATCGCGAAGCTGGCCGAACTCGGCGGCTGGGAAGGCGCCGAGGTCGTGATGTGGATGATGATGCGCGGCGCGCTGAGCGAGACGGTCGAAGTCACGCACAAGACCTATTTCCTGCCCTCGATGACCCCGATCGCGACGATGATCTTCGAGGAAGTTTCGAAGGACGCTCCGGTCGAGGACCCGGAGAAGACCCGCCAGCGCGCGATGTGGGACTACGAGGGCGCCGAGAAGCTCGAAGGCACCCACCCCTTCACCATCGAGCGCTCGGTCAAGGGCTTCCGCCTCAACCACTTCCTGCACTCGCTGACCGACCCCGAGATGCGCGCGAAGTTCCGCGAGGACGAGGAAGCGACCATGGTCGAGGGCGGCCTTTCGGACGAGGAGCGCCGCCTGGTGCGCGAGCGGGACTGGATCGGCATGATCCATTACGGCGTGATCTTCTTCATGCTCGAGAAGCTCGGCGCGGTGACCGGCGTGGGCAACATCCACATCTATGCCGCGATGAAGGGCATGAGCGTCGAGGACTTCCAGAAGACCCGCAACGCCGCGATCACCTATGGGGTGGCGGGCAAGGAGAAGTAGCCTCCACCGCGCCGAAGACCGTTATCCGGCATTTTTGCAATTGGACGCCCCTCGCGCCGGTCGGCATCAGTGAATATCCGGAGGGGGGATCCGTTCGCGCTCGCCCGAAGGAGGCCGCCCGATCACTGCGCGCGGTTCAGGCGGCCGCCGGCGCCGACAGCCGCACTTCGCCTTCCTCCATGCCGTCCCAGTAGTGGATGCGCCTGGCCGCGACTTCGATCAGGACCAGCCCGGGCGTGTCGATACCCTGCTTGAACCACATGCCCAGCCCGTCTTGCCAGTGCTCGGCGAACTTCGCCCTGTCGCGCACCAGCCTGGCCTCGCCTTCGACGTGGATGAACATGCCCGGCTTGCCGACGATGCCGAGCAGCCCGGCCTTGCCCTGGTAGCTAAGCCCGACCGAGGGATCGCGCCCGATGTCGGCGACGCTGCGGTGATCGTCGCAGGTGAAGAACCGGCTGGTCCCTTCGTACTCGACCTCGCGGTTGTTGCTCATCGGCCTGCCCCCGAGCGAGCCGTCCTCGGCGCGGCTCACCAGCATGCAGAAATCGATGTCGCGCATCGCTTCGGAAATCTCGGCAAGGGTCCTGGTCACGCGTATGCTCCTGATCGCCCACCCCGAAAACTCAACCCCTCGCTCCGCCGGCTTGTTCCCCCCGGTCCGGCGATCCGGTCCTTTCGTGAGAAGTCCGCCTGGGGAACGGAGCTGCTGCTGCTCGTCACCGGGGTTTGGTACCTGAGCATCGCCGCGCGCATCCCGCCCGCGGGGCCGGCCGTCGCCCAGTTCGGCGCGGTCGTTCCCTTCGCGCTGGCGGTGACGGTCGGCTCGATCGTGCTGCAGACCGCGCTGGCCGTTGCATCGCCGCGCGAGGCGCAGCGCACGGCCGACGAGCGCGAGCGCATCGCCATCGATCGGTCCGGCCACTGGTCGGGCTACGTCCGCTTTCGGTGTCGTCTCCGGCGCGATCCTCTATCTCTGGCAGGGCCAGCCGAACCTGCTGTTCCATTTCGTGATCGGCTCGATGATCGTCTCGCAGATCGCCGAATACGCCTTCCAGCTCGCGCTGTTCCGCCGGGCGGCATGAGCCATGGCCAGGCGCCCGCCCATCACCAACCGCGTGCGGGAATTGCGCGAGCGGCACGGCGGCATGAGCCAGCAGGCGCTGGCCGATGCGATCGACGTCACGCGCCAGACGGTGATCGCGATCGAGCAGGGCAAGTACTCGCCCAGCCTCGAAAGCGCGTTCCGCATCAGCCGCGTGTTCGGCGGCGGCGTGGAGGACGTGTTCGGCCGGGAGGGCTGAGCGGGTCAGCCCGGGCGCCAGTTCGGCGGGGCCAGCGTGAAGCCCGAGAACCTGAACCCCGGGCTCACCACGCAACTGCACAGCGTGTAGCCCGCGGTGCCCGGCAGCGGCGCCGCCGCCTGCCATTCGTGCGCGCCCACCACGTAATGCGGGCGGTCGCCGGCGATCACGTCGGGGCCGAGCCGCACCTCGCGCACGGGCCCCTTCGGCGAGACGCTCACCGACAGCTTGAGCGGATCGCCGGCGTGCCACAGCCACACCTCGGCGGCGTCGACCTTGTGCCAGTGCGATTGCTGGTGCGCCTCGAGCAGGAAGTAGATCGCCGTGGTCGAAGCGCGTTCGTCGTCCTGCTCCGGCGCGCGCCAGGTTTCGCGGAACCAGCCGCCTTCGGGGTGGGGCGACAGCCGCAGCTCCGCGATCAGCGTCTTGGCAGGGCTCATGCCCCTACGATCTCGACTCCGTTCCAGAATGCAATGCGGTCGCGCACCTTTTCCGCTTCCGGCTTGGGTTCGGGGTAGAACCAGGCGGCATCCTCGTTCCGCGCGCCGTCGAAATCGATCGTGTAGTAATGCGCGGTGCCCTTCCACGGGCAGACGCTGGTCGTTGGGCTCTTGAGCAGAACCGAGGTGTCGACGTCGTCGCGCGGAAAATAATGGTTGCCTTCGACCACCACGGTATCGTCACTATGCGCGATGACCTGGTCGTTCCAGATCGCTTCCACCGCCATGCGACGCTCCTTGCTCGCTCCTTGCAGAGTGATGAATCGCAGATCGCGGCCTTCGGTTCCATCGCGCACGGCGGCGGGCGGATGATTCGCACCGGCATCGGCGGCTGGGTCTATCCCGAGTGGCGCAAGGGCGTGTTCTATCCCGCCGGCCTGGTCCAGAAGCGCGAGCTCGAATGGGCCAGCCGGCAGCTCGGCGCGATCGAGATCAACGGCACCTATCACAGCCTGCAGAAGCCGGAGAGCTTCCGCCGCTGGCGCGAGGCGACGCCCGAAGGCTTCGTGTTCGCGGTCAAGGGCTCGTCCTACGTCACCAACCGCAAAGTGCTGGCGAGCGCGGGCGAGAGCCTGGGCAAGTTCTTCGCGCAGGGGCTGGAGGAGCTCGGCGACCGGCTCGGCCCGATCCTGTGGCAGATGATGCACACCAAGAAGTTCGATGCCGAGGACATCGCCGCGTTCTTCGCGCTGCTGCCTAGGGAGCACAACGGCCTGCCGCTGCGCCACGCGATCGAGGCCGGCCACGAGACCTTTGCCTGCGCGGAGTTCCTCGAGTTGGCGCGCCAGGCGGGCGTGGCGGTGGTCTATCTCGAGCAGGAAGGCCGCGCCCGCATCACCGAGCGCACCGCCGATTTCGCCTACTCGCGCTGCAAGAACCTGCGGTCCGAGGAGCCCACCGGCTATCCGCCCCGCGAATTGGCCCGGATTGCCGCGCTATGCCGCGAATGGAACCGCACCGGCGACGACGTCTTCGCGTTCATGATCAACGGCGCCAAGGAGCGCGCGCCGGCGGCGGCGGCGGCGCTGGCGGCCATCGTTGCCCGGTAAGGGCGGGAAGCGGCCGTGGGGGCGGCCTAGCGCTGCAACGGCAGCTCCCGACCGGTTCCAGACTGTCTGGCTGGGGCAACGGACGTGCGAAAAGCGGTCCGTCACCTGGATCAGCCACGACGCGCCGCCGATAGAACGTTGTCAAACCGGCCTGCCAGCGGCAGAACCCTGGCAAATAGCGAATGCGGGACATTTCAGTCCCGGTCGAGGGGATGGACGCCATGCACGTGCGGCTTCGCCAATGCCTATGTTCCTTGCTTTTTCCGGCGACCCTGATGGCCGGCGGCGTGTCGGGTGCCGCCGCCCAGGAAAGCCACGCGGCACATTTGGATGCCGGCGCGCAAACGCAACCGTCGGCAATGAAGCGAATGCGCTGGTCCGATCCTGCGGCCTGGCCCGGGGGCGAGTTGCCGGGCGCCGGCGACGCGGTGACGATTGCCCGCGATGTGGAGGTGGTGCTCGACGTCGATCCGCCGGCGCTGCGCAGCCTGACGATAGACGGCAGGCTCAGCTTTTCGAACGAGCGCGACCTCGCCCTCGAGACCGAGTGGATCTACCTGCGCGGGGGGGAGCTGCGGATCGGCAGCGAGGCGCGTCCGCACACGCGCAAGGCCACGATCACGCTGACCGACACCGTTCCCGGCGAAGATATCAATACGATGGGCGACCGCGGCATCATGCTGATGGGCGGCACGCTGAGCCTGCACGGCGAGCGCGAACACACCTGGACCAAGCTCGCGAGGACGGCCGAGGCCGGGAGCACCCGGATCGAAGTTCTCGATGCCTCTGGCTGGCGGCCGGGCGACGAGATCGTCCTGGCCTCGACCGACTTCGATCCGCGCCAGGCGGAGAAGCGCACCATCGCCGCCGTGGCCGGCAACGCGATCACGCTCGACCGCCCGCTCGAATACATGCACTTCGGCGAGGTCACCTTCGGGGTCGACGAGCGCGGCGAGGTCGGCCTGCTGACGCGCAACATCCGCATCCGGGCGTCGGACGACGCGGAAAGCTCGTACTTCGGCGGGCACATCATGGCGATGGCCGGATCGCAGGTGCAGGTCTCCGGCGTCGAGCTGTCGCGGATGGGCCAGCACCTGACCCTGGCCCGGTATCCG
>Ga0307505_10000321_pt1 | contig 55749 bp, 40 predicted proteins | sample 23_S_MG_FD_202183 | JGI IMG/M metagenome (GOLD analysis project Ga0307505, IMG submission 202183) | Soil microbial communities from Populus trichocarpa stands in riparian zone in the Pacific Northwest, United States - 23_S | ecosystem: Environmental > Terrestrial > Soil > Riparian zone > Trees...
GAGTTTCTGATGGAAGGTGCTTCGTTAATGAAAACCCTCTTTAGTTTGGTTCTCTGTTTAGTCTTCGCTGTCGTCGCGCAGGGGCAGGGTGCGTTGAAGCCGCCAACCGAATCCGCGATGGATCGCTTTCTACGCTACGTGAAGATCGATACACAGTCGGCGGAAGATCAAACGACCGTCCCTAGCACACGCAAGCAGCTCAATCTCGCGAACCTGCTGGCGAAAGAGTTGACTGCTTTGGGCGCGCAGAATGTGCGTGTCAGTGAATTTGGAATTGTTTACGCGACGGTGCCGGGCAATCTGCCCGACAACTCGAAAGTGCCGGTCGTCGGTTTCATCGCGCACATGGACACGTCACCCGCGGTCTCCGGCGAAAACGTAAACGCGATCATTCACAAGAATTACCAGGGCGGCGACATCGTGCTGCCAAAAGATCCGACGCAAATCATCAGCGTGGAAAAGAACCCGGTGCTGAAAGAGTTGATCGGCGACGACATCATCACTGCCGACGGCACCACACTGCTCGGTTCGGACGACAAATCCGGCATCGCCGAGGTCATGACGATGATCGACACGTTCAACCAGAACCCGCAGATCAAACGCGGCACGATCGCGATCGCTTTCACACCTGATGAAGAAGTCGGAGGAGGCATTGAGAAGTTTGACATAAAAGCTTTCGGCGCTAAGGTCGCTTACACGGTCGACGGTGAAGAGTTGGGTGAGATCAGCGATGAGACGTGGGCCGCGCGCACCGCGACCGTCACCTTTCAAGGCAAAAGCACGCACCCCGGCAGCGCCAAGGGAATCATGATCAATGCGATGTATGCGCTGGGCGATTATCTCGGCCGTTTTCCGAAAGACATGCTGCCGGAAACGACCGCCGATCGCGTCGGCTTTGTTCATCCGTACGCGGGAACGATCGACGTTGAGCAGTCGACAGTGAAGATCCTCCTGCGTGATTTCGACGTCAGCGGGCTCGACGCGAAAGAGAAACTGCTGCGCGACATGGTGGCCCAAACCGCCGCGAAGTTTCCAGACGTCAAGATCACAATCAAGCTTGAAGAAAACTACAAAAACATGAAGGAAGTGCTGAAGAACTATCCGGAGCTGACGAACAACGCGATGGAAGCGGCGAAGCGCGCCGGCTTGAAGCCTTTCATGAAACCGATTCGCGGCGGCACGGATGGAGCAAGATTGACGTTCCAGGGTCTGCCGACGCCGAACCTCTTCACCGGCGGTTCAAACTTCCACGGCAAGTTGGAGTTTAATTCGCGCCGCGGGCTGGAGAAGTCGACGGAAACATTGATCCATCTAGTTCAGATCTTTGCGGAGAAGAGTTGAGCACGGATCGAACATCGCACGCTGGGTATGTCGCTTTAATCGGGCGGCCCAATGCCGGGAAATCAACGCTGCTGAACGGGCTCGTCGGGCAAAAGATCGCGGCCGTTTCAGACAAACCGCAAACGACACGTTTCCGCATTCAGGGCGTGATCACCAAACCGGAAGGCCAGATCGTTTTGGTGGACACGCCCGGCGTGCATCAGCCGGGTTACGAACTCAACCGGCGCATGATGGCCGCTGTTCAGGATGCACTGTTGGGCGTCGATCTCGTTTGCTTGATCCGGGATGCTTCGGCGAGTACGGGCAACGGCGATCGCTTTGTGCTCGACCTCGTGAAGCGCTCCGAAAAACCCGCGCTCCTGCTGCTCAACAAGATCGATAAACTCGAAGATAAGGCCGCGCTGCTGCCGTTGATGGATTTCTACCGGAACGAGTATGAGTGGCGCGAGATCATTCCGATCTCGGCGCTCAAAAATGAGATGACGGATGTTTTGATCGAAGGATGTTTGCGTCATCTGCCTGAAGGTGAGCCGATCTTCGGGGAAGACGAGTTGACCGATCAGACGTTGCGCTCGATGGTCGCGGAGATCGTGCGCGAAAAGGTTTTGCACGTGACGGGAGATGAGATTCCGTACGTGACCGCGGTGGTGACGGAACGATATGAAGAAGTGCGCGAAGACTTCACGTGGATCAATTGCTTGATCGTAGTGGAGCGTACGTCACAAAAGAAAATCGTCATCGGAAAGGGTGCAAGCCGTTTGAAAGAGATCGGAATTCGCGCGCGGCGTGACATTGAAGAGCTGTTGGGCCATCGAGTGCATCTCGAGCTGTTTGTGAAGGTTGAAGAAGATTGGCGCAACAGTCCGCGACTGTTGAATGAGTATGGACTCGAATGAACGCCGACAAAGCACAGTGGTACGCGTTGGATGTTGACGTCGAGCCACAGGCTCGCGAGGCGGTTGAGTATGCCTTGAGTGAAGCCGGCGCAAGCGGAACAGAAACGGCCACGGACGACACGGACGGAACACGGATCACAGCCTACTTCGAGGGAGTTCTGGATCGCGAAAGAGTCCGAAGCGAGTTGTTTGAGGCGTTGCGAATCTATGAACTGCCATCGTCGTCTGTGCGTGACATGAATGTTCGTGAAGTTGAGCAACGCGACTGGCTCGAGGAATGGAAGAAAAACTGGCAGCCGGTCGAAGTCGGTCGTTTCATCATCGCGCCGCCGTGGTCCGAGGTTGATGATAAACCCGGACGCTGTGTGATTCGCATCGAGCCGGGAATGGCGTTTGGAACGGGAACTCACGAAACCACACGGCTCTGTCTCGCGGCGATGCAAAGCTATTTCGAAGGCGGCAGTTTTCTCGACGTCGGAACGGGCACGGGCATTCTAGCCATCGCGGCGGCGGCGTGCGCGCCCGGAGTGCACGTTGAAGCGTTCGACATTGATGCCGATGCGATCGAGATTGCGCGTGAGAATGCCGCGGCCAATGGCGTCGCGGAAAGGATCAATTTTCACGTTGGCTCGATTGACGAACAAACCAGCTCCGCGGATTTTATTTGCGCGAACCTGACCGCGGACGTGATCGCGAAGATGTTGCCGACGCTCGTTGCGCTGAGTTGTGGGAGGTTGGTATTGAGCGGGATTTTGGAAACACAGATGGAAGGCATCGTCGAGCAACTGGGCCAGTTGGCGATCACTGACGCCGAGATCACGCGCGATGGCGAGTGGGTCGCAATCATTGTTTGAGAGATGACGCGTCGCCGGTTTTTCGCGCCTCCAAGGGCGTTCAATTTCAGTAAACGCATCGTCACGCTGACGGCCGATGAAGCGAAGCATTTGCGTGAGGTGCTGCGGCTGAAGCCGGGCGATGAAGTTTCGGTTTTCGACGGTGAGGGGAAAGAGTTTCGCGCACGGGTGGCCCAGGCGCGGCGCGAGTCTGCGGAACTCGATCTCGATGAAGAGATCGCTCCAGCCAGTCCTGAGTCACCGTTGCAGATAGAACTTGCGGTCGCGTTGTTGAAAGGTGAGAAGTTCGATCTCGTCGTGCAGAAAGCGACGGAGCTTGGCGTCACGAAGATCGTTCCGCTGATCACTCGCTACGCAGACATCAAGCTGCGCGATGAGAGCGACGCGAGCAAACGTGTCGCGCGTTGGCAAAGGATCGCGCTCGAAGCCGCGAAGCAGTCGGGAAGAGCGGTAGTACCAACAATCGAGAACCCAACTTTGTTTGAGTCCGTGCTCTGTCCGTCAAGTCCGTGTTTACTGTTCTCTGAAAAGGACGGCCACGGACTAACACAGACTGACACAGACGTAGTCACTGCAATTATTGGCTCTGAAGGTGGTTGGTCGGACGAAGAACTCGAACAAGCCCGCGCCGCTGGCGCCCAGATCGTCACGCTCGGCGGCCGAATCCTCCGCGCCGAAACCGCAGCCATTACAGCCGCGGCCCTGCTCCAACACCGCTTCGGCGATTTGAAATGACCCGCACACATTGACCGCAGCCTTTGACAGGCTCAAAATGGGCTACGCACCCGGAACAAAGAACATTACCCGGTCGTTTGAATCGTATGTCACTCAGCAAAGAAGACGCAGTCGAAAAAGCTCGGAAGGACCTGGCGCAGCGGCTAAACATTGACGCGGGCGCGATTAAGGAATCAGTCGAGGACGCAGACTTTCCGGATATGGCTCTCGGCGCCGCCGAAGACGACGAAATGAGCGGCCAGATGATCACGAGCGGCTGGCGCATCCGGCTCGATGCAAACGGCAAAAACTACGAATATCGCGCCGACAAAAATCAGGTGCGCCTTTATAAGTACAAAGGCAGGAACTACCGCATTTGAGGTACCGCAATGAACCGCAATAACTTCCTGATCCACCTCGCACTTGCAATCGTTCTCATTCTTATCGCAGCTTTCGCCGGCCAGTTGAACAAGTGGCGTAAAGACTGGAAATCGCATGTACCACGGGTCGTTCCTGCCGCTGACAAGAAGCGCGCTTCAACGTCTACAGATATTGCGCTGGCGGAAAGCAAGCTTAACGCCCGGCCGGAAGTGCTCGTAAAGTTCAAACCGGGCGTGCCCCTCGACGCAATAGAGGAAATCACGTCGCGTTTCAACGATCGCGTGGAAGACAGGATCGAGAATGACCCCGGTCTGGAATCCATCGACGATCTCGATAATGCTGACCCGGCTGAAACCGTCGCGCAGTACAGTGCCCTGCCCGAAGTTGAATACGCAGAGCCAAACTTCGAGATCGAGCTTGACGCGGTAGAGACCGCGCTGCCGCCGATACATCCGAGCGATCCCCGGTTTGAAGATCAATGGGCGCTCGCAAACTCCGGACAGCGTGGCGGTAAACAAGGCGCCGACATCAGTGCGATGCACGCCTGGCTCACCACCACCGGCAGCGACAAAGTAGTCGTCGCAGTGCTCGACAGCGGCGTCGATTACACGCACGAAGATCTCGCGCCAAACATGTGGAAGCGCCCGGCGAATATTGAGGCCTATCACGACGACGAACTCGGGACCATTGATGACGAAGACGGCTACAACGCGATCGACAACGCCGGCGATCCGATGGACGAGAACGGCCACGGCACGCACTGCGCGGGAATCATCGGCGCTGAAGGCGGAAACAACGTCGGCATCACCGGCGTGAACTGGAAAGTTCGCATCATGCCTTTGAAGTTTATGAATGCCGGCGGATTTGGAACGACGAAGGATGCGATTGAAGCGATCAATTACGTGATCGATCGCAAGAAGGCCGGTGTGAACGTGCGCATCATCAGCGCGAGCTGGGGCGGCACGCAACGCTCGCGCGCGCTTCAGGAGGTCATTCAACAAGCTTACGAAAACGACATTCTGTTTGTGGCCGCAGCCGGAAACTCGAGCGTGAATAACGATCGATCACCGCACTATCCGTCGAGCTACCCGAACGTGCTCAGCGTCGCGGCGCTGGACCGGCACGATCAGTTAGCGAAGTTTTCGAATTACGGCTTGAAGAGTGTGGCGATTGCCGCGCCGGGCGTTGATATTCTGAGCACGTGGCTCGGGAATGCATACGAAGAGAAATCAGGCACGTCGATGGCGACGCCAGTCGTTGCCGGGGTTGCGGCTTTAATCATGGCTGAAAATCCGCGTATATCCGTGGACCAGTTAAAGAAACGACTATTGGCCTCGACAGATCCAATAATCGCGCTCAAAGGAAAGATTGCCACTGGAGGGCGTGTTAACGCAGCTAAAGCCTTACAGTAAATCCATCCACAGATTACACAGATAAGCATCTGCGTAATCTGTGGATTGTCTTTAAGGTTGGGTCAGCCTTTTCTTTCCTTCCAAAGCCTCGCGATACGCGCCGCCGCGCACGTCGCCGATCTTTATCGCCTCGTCAAACGACTTCGCCGCTTCCGCGGGATTCTCGAGAAACGCATTGATGCGTCCCATCGATTCATACGCGCGCGACATGATCGCTTTGTCGTCCTCCGGTGATGAAGCCGCGATCGCCATGCGGTAATGACCGAGCGCGCGGTTGAGCCGTTCCGCTTGCACCGGCTCGTCAGTCGCATCCATCGCCGCAAGACTCGCCGTTTGGCCCAACGCGAAAAAGAGGCGCGGCTCACCCGGATGCTCTTTCAGCAACTCGCGCAAACGCCCTTCAGCATCGTTGTAGTCCTTGTTGCGCAACGTGTCTTCGATCGCCGCAAGATCGCGCACGAGCGCCGCGTCGCGTGGATTGCCGGTCGCACCAATAGTCACTTCCGACTGCGCCTTGCGTGCAGCCAAACGCGCTTCACGAGCAGCAGTCGCACGCTGTTTCGCGTCGGCATACTCAGCCGGACGTTTTGCTTCGCGAGCCGGATCGAACGACGCGATCATGTCCGGGAAGAAGTTTGCGAGATCGAATCCCGCGCTCTCGATGCCTTTCAGTTGATCGGCAAAGAAGAACGAAAGCACGGCGCCTCTTTCGTATTCGTCAGCCAGCCGCGCAATCGTTTCATCCTGGATTGCACTCCACTCCGCTTGCGAAGCTTTCGCGATCGCGGCTTTATCAGCTTCGGTCTTTGCGGACGCCAATCGCACGCGATTCTCACTCGCGAGTACTTCGCGACGGCGTGACTCGTCGTAACGGGCATCGGCCGCGGCGACGAGCGAACGGCTTACACTCAAAAACACGTCCGCACTAACCTGCGAACCGGCTTTCTCTCGTTCAGTCAACAGTTGCTTGATTGGTTCGCGGCGGGCGGCGATGTCTTTGTTGAATCGGAGCACGAGCGCGTCGATCACGTACTGCAAATACGCGCGGCGCAATTCTGACGACGACGGATCGGTTCCTTCGGGAACAATCGCGTAGTAGTCATCGCCGATGATGCGGAAGTTGATCGCTCCACGCGGCGCCAACAGATCCGGCAGGATCAAAAAGCGGCGCTCTTTTTGCCGAAACGTGTATCGCTTTTCCTTGCTCTTCTTGTCAGGGTTCTTGATTTCGATGCGTTCCGATGAAGACGTCAGCGGGCGCGTGTGCAGATAATTCAACAACCCCTTCACCATCTCCGTTGTTGGAGCACGCAAACGATCGCCTTCGGCCTGATAAGCGCGAACGTAGTTTACAAGCTGTTCGTCAATGCCGGAGCGGCGATGAAATTCCTGGACCAACGGCGCGAAGTCCAAAACCTCCAACAGCCCTGAGGGCAGATCTTCGGAACGTGGCGGCGGTTCGAGTCCCGGTGGTGGACCAAGCGCCAGCGCGAGCGAAACGTAACGCGCTGCTTGATCGGCGGGCGTGGCCGGTGCGGGCAGTTTGTTGCGTTCGTAAAAATTTTGCAGGCGATGACGCAGGTCGGGATCGAGATTCGCGAGATCCTTGCGCAGTTTGGCGCGAAACACAGAAGGCGTGCGGCCCGGCGGAACGGGATCGAACCCGGCGGCTTCGAGCGCGGCCATCACGACGATCAACCGCGGGTCGGCCTGAAAGTCGACGCCGTATTCAGAAATCTCGAAAGAAGCGTGCGGCCGTTGTTGAACCGGCGGCCGTTGCTGTTGAGCCGGCTGGGAGGAAACTACTCCGGCGCAGAGCATGACCGCCAGAGTGATAAGTAAAACTTGCTTCATAAACGCTTATTCTGTTCAGTGCTTTCTGTGTATTCCGTGGTCTCTTTGCGCCTGCGATAGGCGCGTAGCGCCCGCAATGTTAGCGGATAAGCCAACCCTGAACAAACGACGGAAAGGACCGTGGCGCCGACCGAGAAGGGCCAGACGATGTTCCAGCTCTCGACAAAGATCCGCCGGTAGTAATCGCCGGAAAAGATTTGCGGGTTCTTGAGTAGTTCGAGTCCTTCGTCAGGCAGGGCGATGGGCCGTCCCAGCACAAACGCCCCGACCGCGTAAGACCCGATGATAATCGGAACGAGCGTTAAGAACGGGTTATTGATGAACGTACCCGTGTAGATCGCGATTTTGTTGAAACGAAACGCGAAGGCCACGACCGTGGCCATGATGGTGTGCAGGCCGAGAAACGGCGAGAAGGCGATGAAAACGCCGATCGAAAAAGCAAGCGCCGTCCGCTCCGGTGGATCGTCGATCGCAAGCAGACGGCGAAATGCAGCACGGAACATCCGTGTTTATCCGTGGGCCCAGCTTTTCAGCTAAAGCTCTTCAACGCTTCTGCTTCGTCGTCGAAAGCATCGAAGACGGTCAGCAGTTTTGTAATTACCAACAGGTTCTGAACTCGATCCGTTAGTTTGAGCAGCTTGAGCTGGCCGCCCTGGCGGCTCACCGTCGTGTAATTGGCGATCAACTCGCCGATGCCACTCGAGTCGATGTAGCTCACGCCCGCGAGATTCAGCAACAGTTTCGTCTTGCCCGTATCGGCAATGTTTCGAATAGCATCGCGCAGCGCGATACTTCCTTCGCCGATTCGCACTTCACCCCGCAAGTCGAGAATCGTAACGTCTCCCGCTTGTCGTTCCTTCACATCGAGTTCGGCCATCTTATTTCTCCGTTACGGTAACCGGTTGCGGTTCACGCGTGTGCTCACTTGAAGCTGTTGAGCGCTTCTGCTTCGCTCTCGTAAACATCAAACACAGTCAACAGCTTGGTGATGGTCAACAAGTCCTGAAGCTTCTGCGTAAGATTGAGCAGCTTGAGCTGTCCACTTTCTTTGCCAATCGCAGTGTAGCTGGAGACCAGTTCACCAATGCCGCTGGAATCGATGTAACTTACGCCGGCAAGATTCAAAAGGATGCGCTTTTTGCCTTCTTCAAGTAGACGCCGGACAGCCGTACGCAACGCGACGCTGCCCTCACCGATCGTGATCTTTCCTCTCATGTCGAGAACGGTTACATCTCCAGCTTGACGTTCCTCGATATTCAACTCAGCCATTGTCAGAAATCTCCTTTATGCAATTGCGAATTAACGTCGCTTGAGCATGCGCACTGTTGTACCACCTTCCGGTCTGATCAACCAGTCAACCTCATCCATGAAAGTGCGCATGAAAAAGATGCCGCGGCCCGAGGTCTTCAAAAGGTTCTCCGAAGCTGTTGGGTCTGGGACGTCTTCCGGATTGAACCCGGGGCCCTGGTCATGGACGCTGATTTCCACAGCGTCAGGCGAGCTCCTCAAAACTATGTCTACGGTTTTATTTTCGTCCTGATGATTGCCGTGAAGCACGGCGTTGGTCACAGCCTCGCGCACGGCCATGTCGATACCGTAGGCAGCGTCGTCGCTGACTCCGGAGCGGCCTACGAACTCAGCCACGGCGGCAGCCGCGGCGGCAACCGTTTCGATTCGGCTGGGCAAACTTAACTCGGTCGTCTCTACGGTCAACCCTTATGCAAGGCCTCTCCGAAAGCCACTGCGCGAGGACTCTGGCTGCTTTCTGTACCTACAGACACTAATCAGGAGTCCGAGGGTGTAACACGCGGCGACTCGGCGTGTCAAGAAAGCCTTCATCCACAGATTACACAGATTCTTTAAACCAATCTGCGTAATCTGTGGATTACTTAGAGAAGAAAGCCGAAACCCTTGAGCGCGCGGTCGAGTTCGGCGAGATCCAGGGGCTTGCGCAAGTAGCGGTTGCAGCCGTTTTCGAGCGCCGCGTCTTCCATTCCAGGCACGTCGTAGGCGGTTATCGCGACAATTGGTACCCGCTCGCCGTGCCCTTCCATTTCGCGGAAGGTCTTAATTGCCTCGAGACCATCCAGCACGGGCATATTTAGATCGATGACGATCAGACTGGGCCGGTGCTTCCGCGCCATATCGAGCGCTTCCTGGCCGTCTTCGGCTTCGAAAACACGATAGCCCTTCAACTCAAACGCGCGCTTAAGCATAGCTCGAGTGTCCTGCGAATCTTCAGCAACTAAGACGGACGGGTAAAGTATCGCAGACACGTCATTTATCGGGCTAATGCCCTGAGTACTGCTATGATTCATCTTTCGTTAGGGGGAACCGCTCCGAGGGGAATCCTCTAGGGGAACTAAGCGGGATGCCCCTATTTATACCACATGAAACTGATTCCAGCACAAACGGTTAAGGGTAGTTTGTGTCTACCGGGTGACAAATCTATTTCGCACCGGGCAGCACTGATCGCAGCGCTTGCCGATGGTCCATCGGAGATCACAAATTTTTCTACGGCTCGAGATTGCGCCTCGACGCTCGAATGTTTGCGCGGTTTAGGCGTTTCGATCGAGCTTCGTGATGAAAAGCTGAGGTTTCCCGGGTCTCAAAGGCTGGTTTCGCCGCGTCAGCCGCTGGACTGTGGCAACAGTGGTTCGACGATACGAATGCTGGCGGGTGTGCTGGCGGGTTACGACCTAAGCGTTGAGCTGATCGGGGATGAGTCGCTCACCACACGCCCGATGCGCCGCATTATCGAGCCGCTGGAATTGATGGGCGCTCGGATCGAAGCCACTGACGGGAGGCCGCCGTTGAAGGTCCACGGCTCTGGGAATCCCCGCGCGATCACATACAAACTGCCGGTCGCGAGTGCGCAAGTAAAATCTGCCATTTTGTTTGCCGGGCTAAACGCCGCAGGCCGCACGACCGTTATTGAAACATCTCCCACACGCGATCATACCGAACGTCTCTTCAAGGGCTTCGGCGTACCTGTAGTAAATGACAATCTTTCAATAACGCTCGATGGTCCGGCGCGTTTTATCGGCGGCGACATCACGATTCCAGGCGACATTTCTTCAGCGGCATTTTTCATCGCAGCCGCAATGCTGTTGCCTGGCTCGGAGTTGGTTATCGAAGACGTCGGACTGAATCCAACCCGCACTGCATTCCTTTCAGTTCTTAGTTCCTGGGGAGCCGACATCTCAACAACAAACCTCCGCATGGAACGCAACGAACCGGTGGGCACGATAAAAGTCCAGGGAGGAATAGGTAACGCCGGCGGCGATCGAGTTCTGGACGGAGAAAAAATACCGCTACTGATCGACGAGTTACCTTTACTAGCGGTTGTTGGGACACAGATAAAAGGCGGGATTGAAATACGAGACGCCGCCGAACTGCGCCACAAAGAAAGCGATCGACTCACCGCCACCGCCCGCAACCTGCTGGCGATGGGCGCGGACGTGGAAGAACTCCCAGACGGACTGCGCATTGACGGCGTAACAAAACTCCGCGGCGCTTCGATCGATTCCTACGGCGATCATCGCATCGCCATGGCTTTCTCCGTCGCCGCGCTCATCGCCGAAGGCGACACCGAGATCCACGGCTCTGAATCCGTGGCCGTTTCCTTTCCGGAGTTCTTCAGACTGCTCGACTCACTAATCCAACGATGAAACCCTCCCGTCCAATCGTCATCATCGGTTTTATGGGTTGCGGCAAAACCGCAGTCGCACGCGCACTCGCGCGCCGGCTCGCTCTGCCAATGGTGGACCTCGACCGCGTGATCGCGGACCAACACGGAAGAACCGCCGCCCAGCTTATTCGCGAAGACGGCGAACCTGCTTTTCGCGCGATCGAAACAAAGGTCTTGCACCAACTCCTCGAAAGCGGCGAGCAACGTGTGATCGCGCTCGGCGGTGGCGCCTGGATTACGGAGATCAATCGTAAGTTGATCGACCAGTACAATTGCGTGAGTGTCTGGCTCGATACGCCGTTCGATTTGTGTTGGCAGAGGATCGAAGCGTCGGAGGAAGATCGCCCGTTGGGCCGGACGCGCCAGCAGGCAGAACAGCTCTTTCACGTGCGCCAACCGTTGTATCAACAGGCCACGATTCGCGTGCCTGTCGAGGCTCATGAAACCCTCGACAGCATAGTCGCCCGGCTCGAAACGCTACGCCACAGACAAACACAGACGCACACGGACAAAGACCGGTTCTGATAAAAACGGCCACCCGGTGTTGCTGGGTGGCCGTCTTGGTGGGGAGAGAATCCCCTTCCCCTCTCAGAAACTTGTCCGTGTTCGTCCGTGCAAATCCGTGGCTCAGAATTTGTACTTTAATGCAAACTGCATCTGCCTCGAAGAACCCGAGTCGCCGGTCGCGAAACGAGTGTTCGTGATCTGGCCAAACGTTGCCGTTCCCACCACGCGGCCCGGTTGGCCGAAGTTCGCGTGATTGAACAAGTCAAAGACTTCCCAACGAAACTCAATCAACTGCGTTTCCGTCAGCTTCGTGCGCTTGATGACTGAGAAGTCGGTGTTGTTGAAGCCCGGACCAATCACAACGTTGCGGCCGAGACCGCCGAAACGTCCCACCGGAACGACAAACGGCGCGATGTCGAACCACCGGTTGACTGTGCCGAGGCTCTCGATTGGACCAGTCACATCCGGCCGCACCGTGTTGTTAGTTCCCGTAAACGCGGCGTTGTTGATGACGATGTTGACGGGATTGCCGCTCTGCGACTGCACGATCGTCGAGAGCTGCCAGCCTTCCACGAGTTGATTGCCTTTGAACGGCAGTTCGTAAAGACCGCTGATCACGAACCGGTGACGTGCGTCAAAATCGGAAAGACCGCGGCTGCCGCGCAGGTTGTAGCTGTCCTGCACGACGATGCCCTGGCTGTTCAGCGAGTTGTAATCGATCGACTTCGAGAACGTATACGACGCGTTGAACTGAAGCCCGCGCGACAAACGCTTGGTGCCCGTGATCCAGAGCGCGTTGTAGCTGGAGTTTCCGGTGCTTTCGATCTGCACGATGTTGTTCAGCGGTGCGTTTGGAGCGATATCGCTGGAACCTGAAACCGCTGTAAAGGGCCGCGCGCCGCCGTTGATGGGTTGATTGATGTTGCGCGAGATGCGCAAGTGGGTGCCTTTTGTACCGAAGTAGCCGACGCTGACGGCGAGGTCGCGTCCGATCTCGCGTTGCACGTTCAGGTTCCACGACTGAACGTACGCGTTATCGAAACCATGATCGACCGTGTTCGGGGCAAGTCCCGCAGCACGCGCGACGATCTCCGCGTTGGTAAAACTGATCACGCCAGTAGTGATCGACCGCGGATCCGCCAATGGTGGATTCGAAGCGAGCGGAGTGACCACGTTTGTCACCGGCTGGTCCGTCAGGATCGCGTAAGCCGCACGAACCGATGTCTTGCCGTCCTTAAACGGATCCCACGCGATACCGACGCGCGGTTGGAAATTCTTGTTGTTTTGCTGATAGACATCGTCGATGCCGGACCCGACTCGAACAAGCTCGCGAGTAGCCGGATCGAAAACGACGAAGCGATCGAAGCGTTCGGTCGGCGTCATGTTCCAGTCGTAGCGCAAGCCGAGTTCGAGTGTCAGGTTCGGACGCAGTTTGTAGTTGTCCTGCACGTAAAACCCGATCGCGTTTTGGATGATGGCGCTGGAACGATCGCCGAGAGTGACCGCAAACGAGCTTGCTCCGCTTCCGTTGAGAAAACTGGCCAGAGTCGGAAATGTAAACGTGCCGGTGTCTAGCGTGAAATTATTGTTGTAGAAACGACGGGCTTCACCACCAAACTTGAATGAGTGATTCCCGTGTAACCAGTTCAGCGTGTCGGAAACCACGACGGTCGTGTCCGCGCGGCCCTGCGGAAATCCGGCTGGACCACCGATGTTGAAGTTGAAGCCGGTGACGCTGATCTGCGGCAGGCCGATATCCGCATTGATGCCGTTATTGATATCGAAATCGGCAGGGTTGACCTGAAGGTTAGGCGTAAACGTGATGTTGACGCGATTGAATCCGAGCCGCGCTTCGTTGGTCAGGTTTGGACCAAAGATGTGCGTTTCGTTCAAGGTGAAAATTTGCCGGGTTGATTGGCGCGTGTCGCCGAAGCCCGGCAGTGTGTTGCCCTGAAGGTTCGGTTCGCCGCGCTTGTCGCGTTGAAAAGCGTAGTAACCGTGGAGGCGATCGTTGGCGCCGAAGCTATGACTGACGTCTCCGGTCCATTGATCGATGTCGACCGGCGCGGTTCCGGACCCCGCAAATCTGCCGATCAACGTCGGCACGCCGTTCACGATCACCGTGTCGACACTCGTCGGCAGCGGAATTAACGGCAACAGCTTTTGCACTGTCGAATTGGTCGCGCCCGCGCGCTGGGCGAGCGTTGGCACGTTGCTGGTCAGTGTCAGACCCTGGCGCTGCCGTAGTCCTTCGTAACTGAAGAAGAAGAACGTGCGGTTTGTGCCGTTGTAACTGAAGATCGGGCCACCTTCGCCGAAGTGTGGAAAATTAACCGGACCACCGATGTTGAAGCCAAACTGGTTGCGCTTGAATGGCGGCTTGCGTGCGTCGAAGAAATTGCGCGCGTCGAGCACCTCGTTGCGGAGGAACTCGAAGAATTCTCCGTGATACGTGTTCGTGCCTGAACGCGTCGCGATGTTGACGATCGCGCCGGAGTTGCGGCCGTATTCCGCGCTGAAGGTTGAATTGTCAACCTTGAACTCCTGCACGGTATTGATTGACGGCTGAAACGTGATCTGGTTTTGGACCATGTCGTTGAGGTTGACACCGTTGATCATGAAGTTGACGGTGTCTTCCCTGCCGCCGGCCGTGTTGAAAGCAAACGAGCCCTGGCCGCGCAAGGGCGCCGTGAGAAAGCCGTTCTGCGGTGGCGTCACCGAGCCGGGAATCAGCAATCCGAGGTCGACGAAGTGACGCCCGTTCAGAGGAATCTCCTGCACGGTGCGTTGGTTGATAACAGTGCCGACGGAAGTCGTCGCTGTTTCGATTACGGGAACGTCAGATGAGACGAGCACCTGCTCGGAAATCGCGCCGACGTCCAGTTGAAAGTTCTGAACGACGGTTTTGGCAACTTCGAGGATGACGTTATCGGCGACCTGGGTTTTGAAGCCCTGAATTTTTACTTCGACGGAGTATGTGCCGACCGGCAGGGCGGCCGCCTGGTAGTTACCGTCGGTGTCAGATTGTGTAGTTCGTTCGAATGAAGTGCTGCGGTTTCTGACCGTCACAGTGGCGTTGGGGATAACGGCGCCTTTCGCATCGGTGACGGTCCCTTGAAGGGTGGCGGTGGACTGTGCCAATACCGGAGAGCTAACAAGCAGACCGGCCACTAGCAAAAACAGTGGACGAAGGAAAGCGATCTTTCTGCTATGCATGAATTAAACCTCCGAGGTAGGGACCGACGTTGTGGGGGAGCCTTTTATGGTCTAAGCAATGTGAGTGCCGCGGGATAACGCGGCTATCACGCACTTTTCTTAGGAAAACGTCAGTCACTACCGGGGGCATAACGCCTCTCGATCCAAAAACAACAAGGCCATCCAAAAGACAGGAAACTGAAGGTTCACCAGCGCGTCAGAAACGAGCGTAGCGAACCCTCCATCTCGTCGAACGATTCGGCGCAAAACAGGATCGCCTGGAAGTGCGTTGGGTCGTAAACGTGGTTCGCCGCTGCTTCCACATCGAGCGGGCGCAACTCCGCTTTGTGCATCTCCGCCAGCTCACCAGCCGACGATAACAAGCCGGTGCCGTAAGCCTTGATCTGTCCGTTCTCGCGCAGAACTCCGAACTCGATCGTGAACCAGTAAACCCGCGCCAGCCGGTCCAACTCATCGGCCGACTTCGCGCGCCGCACCGCTTCGCCAAACAGTCGATTGATCTCGGCGAGCCGCGGGCTCGCGAGCGTCACCGCGTGACCGATGATCTCGTGTGCGACGTCGGGTTCCGGCGTGTAAAGCGGCGTCGAGTGGTGCCGGATGTACTGCGTGCAGAGAAACACGCCGCGCGCCAGCGATTCGAGAAAGACGCGCGGCTCAACCAGGCCCGCCACCGGTTCGAGCCGAAAGCCGCTGATTGCTTCGACTTTGCGGCTGACTTCGTCCAACTGCGGAATCCGATCCGTGCCGAAGTCCAACTTCGCGAGACAGTCGAGATACTCGGCACAGGCATGTTCGCGATGCGCCGGGCCTAGCGCGGTCCAGATTGTTTGCCAAACGTGATGTTCCTGTTCGGTGTAGGGCGCGTGCGGAATCGCCTGTCCGGGTTTGTAGGTCATGGCGATGTCGGCGATCGCGTTTCGTCGCGCGCGATACTCCCGGTCGCGAAAACCGGGATGGTCCGGGTCAAGATCGACGATCCGCAGTTCAACGTGGTCCAGCAATAAGGGTTTAGTTTCGAGTAGCGTCATTGGTTTTCCTCGCAAAATAAAAACGGCCACCAATCCTCTGGAAGGATTGATGGCCGGTTCATGAAACCTGTCGTTGGTTGCTACATCAGCACGCGCCGACAGTCTATCGCCCGACCGCTCCTCCCAGTGGAGAGCGGGCCGTAATAGTAATAATAGCGATAAGACATTCGGCTCATAGCTGCACTTCGCGAAACAGAATAGTCCAACCTCAGCTAAAAGCGCAACGTTTGGCGCGCGTCAAAGAAGCCTTCCCACGGATCGCCCTTTTTCTGCAACAGCTCGGGCACGTTTGTAATCGTGAAGTCGGTTATCTTCACGCCCGCGGAGATCTGCTTCCACGTCAACGGCATCGACACCGTCGCCTTCGGCTTTGCCCGCGCTGTGAAAACCGCCGCCAAACTCTTCCCGCGCGCGTTCTGCATCCAGTCGACATAGACTTGTGAGGCGGCGCGCTTGGCGAGGGTTCGTTCGACTGTCGCGATCTTCGGCGCGCGTCTCGCGACTTCGGTTGCAAACAGCCGCGCAAACTCCGCCACTCGGTCGTACTCGTTCGTTGCCTTTAACGGCACGTAGATGTGCAGGCCGGAGGAACCGGAGGTTTTGGGAAACGCTTCGAGCCCGATCGCGTCCGCGACCTCTTTCACCGTCAACGCAACCTGCAACACGTTTTCCCACGGCGCTTTTTTCGGATCGAGATCGATCGCAATCCAGTCAGGTTTGTCCAAACGTTTCGTGGTCGAGTGCCACGGGTGCTGTTCGATCGTGCCGAGGGTGACGAAGTGCAACAACGAAGCGACGGTCGTGTAAACGCCGTAGTCGAGCTCCCTGCCTTCCTGGTTTGTGAGCCTGACGGTCTTGATGAACTCGGGCGCGCTCTCGAGGTCCTGCTGGAAAAACATCGGCGCCTTGATGCCGCGTGGCCAGCGTTGCAGGATCGCCGGTCTATCTTTCAGAAACGGCATGAGGCGATCTGCGACTTTGAGGTAGTAACAGAGCAGGTCAAACTTCGTCAGTTTCTCGTCGGGCCAGTAAATACGATCCAGACTCGTAACTGAAACCTGTTCGCGACCGACTTGCAAGACTAAATCGCCTTTGGGGCGGTCCAAACTCAAAAACTCCTGGACCGTGACGATCATTCCACCCTTTTGTCGCGTTCTCTTCACCATGATGTGGGTAAGTATACTCTGCCAGATCTTGTCTCGGAGGTATTTTGCAATGCATAGACGATACATCACGATCGCCCTCGTTTTGGCAGTGTTTGGAGTTCAAGCTTTAGCTTGGGTTTACGCAGGCAGCCTAAAGGCTGAACTCAAAACGAATCCGCAGAAGGTTACTTACACGCTCGACGCCAGCCGCAGCAAGTTCATGGCCCACGCGAACCGATCGGGTCTGCTGTGGTTCAAGGGCAAGAGCCATCATCTGGCGGCGAGCGATTTCAGCGGTACGGTCGAACTGACGCCGCAAAGTATTACGCCGGCGTCACTGCGGCTGGTCGTCAAAGCAGCATCACTACACGAGACCGGAGCAGATTTCACAGATCAGCAAAAGCAGATCATCGACAAGGAACTGAAAGACATCGTGCTCCATCCGGATCAGTATCCGGAGATCGTTTTCCAGAGCACGAACGTGACCGCAAGTCCCGCCAAAACCGGAGGCGGCTACGACGTGAGATTGACAGGCGATCTAACGTTACACGGCACGACGCGCCGGATCGAGATTCCCGCAACTGTGACGTTGAACGGCGATGAGATGAGAGCGGTAGGAAAGTTCAGCATCGACCGCGACGACTACAAAGTGAAAGCCACGTCGGCGTTTCACGGCATGGTGCGCGTCGACGACGACATTAAGTTTGAGTTCGACATCGTCGGCAAACGCTAATAATCATGGGAGCGCGGGCGGCTCGCCCGCTTGTCACGGTAGATGCGCTCTCGCAAGGAAGCGGGCGGGCCGCCCGCGCTCCCATGTTCGTGTTAGGCGCTGTAGCCGTTCGGATGCGACTGCATCCAACGCCACGCTGACTCGACGATCAATTCCAAATCCTGATACTGCGGCCGCCAACCGAGCTCGCTTTTTATCTTGTCGGAACTGGCCACCAAAATCGCCGGATCGCCCGCGCGCCGTGGTCCAAAACGCGTCGGAATCTCTTTGCCGGTGACGCGCTGAGCAGTCTCGATGACTTCGCGCACGCTGTAACCCGCGCCACCACAACCGAGGTTGTAAATCCGGCTTCCGTCACTCAACGCCTCCAGCGCCTGAATGTGCGCGCGCGCTAGGTCAATCACGTGAATGTAGTCGCGGATGCAAGTGCCGTCGGGAGTCGGGTAATCCTCGCCGTAGATCTCAACGTGCGAACGCTTGCCGGCCGCAGCCTGCAACGTGATCGGAATGATGTGTGTTTCCGGATCGTGATCTTCGCCGCAGTTCTCGGTCGCGCCGGCCGCATTGAAATATCTCAACGATGCGTAGCGTAGTTCGTACGCACGGTCAAACCACTTCAGCGCGTGCTCGAAAGCCAGTTTTGTTTCGCCGTATGGATTCGTGGGATTGGTGGGCGCAAGTTCGTCGATCGGTTGCGCCTCGGGCTCACCGTAGACAGCAGCCGTGGACGAAAACACAAGGCGTTTGACGTCGCAAAGCATCATCGCTTCAAGCAACACCAGTCCGGTGACGACGTTGTTCACGTAGTACTTACCGGGATGCTCAACCGATTCGCCGACAAGCGAAGAGGCGGCCATGTGAATCACCGCCTCGACTCCTCGATCAGAAAGTGTCTTTCTCAGTAGCTCGGCATCACCGAGGCTCGCGTGAACAAACTCTGCACCCTCAACGACCGCGCCGCGATGGCCCTTGGAAAGGTTGTCATACACAACAACCTGATGACCGCCGGCGATCAATTGCTCGGTCACTACGCTGCCGATGTATCCGGCGCCTCCGGTAACAAGCACGCGCATACACTTACTCCTTCGGGAAGGAAGCAATTCAGTTTGCTGGAGGAAGGAACTACTACGAAGGCGCGAACAGGATCGGCGTCGACGTCAGGTAACCGCCACGTTTGGGCGCGCTGCGACCTTATCAGCTTGCATGGAATCTACCGGCACGTAATAAAGGATGCGGCCGCAGTTATCGCACGTGATTATCTCTTCACCGCGTCGAATCTCTGCCATAACTTGCGGCCTGAGCGCCATGAAACACGCCGCACACGAACGATTACGCGCTTCGGCAACGGCGACGCCATCGCGAATACGAGCACTGATCCGCGAGTACATCGCACTCATCGGCTTCGGCAGGTTAGCGAAGACCTGGTCGCGTTCGGCGCGCGAGGTGATCAGTTGTTGCGATTGGCGTTGTGTCTCTTCGTCGAATGCTTTGAGGCGCGCTTCGCGATCTGAATTGAGCGTGGCGATCTCGTCGGCGCGTTCGTTCAGCGCGGTTTCCGCTTTCTCGAGACTCTCCATTTGTTCGAGTATCTGTGTCTCGAGCGTGGAGATCTGTTTGCGCGCGGCATCGGCTTCGCGAATGGCAGCCGTGTACTCTTCCTGCTTTTTGGAAGACATCAGATTGCGTTCGGCACGTTCCGCACGGGTCCGTTGTTCGACGGCTTCGTTTTCCAAAAGCACTCTGGAGTGTCTTGCCTCGTCGCGACGGCTTTCCAGCGCCCTAATTTCAAAGGCGCGCTGATCGAACTCTCTTTCGATCTCGGCGCGCCTTTGCGGTATCGCTTCCAGCTCTTTTTCTAATCTTCGTATCGTTGTGTCCAGATTCTGTAGAGCGATTAACTTCTCTAATTCCGCTTTCATCAGTTCGGATCATCACACATCCGAGTAGTTGGTGCAAGCGGTGTGGTTGGAGAGCTTCAGATCGGGCCGTAAACACCGCGCGACATCCTGATTCGAGGCGTGACCCGAATGCGCGGCATCTCGATATTGACGGTTGGAACCGTCGGAATCTCGATTCGCGGCATCGGGACAACGATGTCGGGAATCGTGATTCGCGGAATGACGATCTGACGTCCAACGGTCGGCCGGCCCATCGTTCCTCCCGTGAAGCCACCTTCACGCGGTGTCACGCGAAACGTCTGCTGGCTCTTGTTGCGAATCACGGTGAGCGTAACGTCGCCTTCTTTCTTGCGACTGATCACGCGCGAGACGTCGCCCGGTGAATCGACCTCTTCGCCATCGACCGCGGTGATCACGTCACCAGCGCTGACGCCTGCCTTCGCGGCTGGACCATCTTCGACAACGGACGTGACTAAAACGCCTTTACCGGCTGTGACGCCGAAGTAATCCGCGAGCTGTTTTGTTAACTCGACGGTGCTGACGCCGATGCGGCGGCTGTTGCTGAAGAAGAAGTTCAGGTCGTTGTTATTGTTGAGCTTGTTTAGATCGTTGAGCTGGTCTTTATCAAAGAGTGGGCCTTCGAATTTCCAGGCTCGCGGTTCTCCTGAGAACAGGTCGCGGGCGCTGCTGGTGTTCCTGCGTTTGCCCATCGTGGCATTAAGTTCCTGTTCCGCACCGTTGCGGCTGATCGTGATCTTCACGCTGTGATCGGGCGCGATCTCGGAAACAAGACGGTTGAGCTTGCGCACGCTCGTCACGTTTTCACCGTCGAGACGCATGATCACGTCGTCTTTACGCAAACCGGCTTTTTCTGCCGGGCTGTCTGCAATCACGCGCGTGATGCCGACGCCGCGCGCCTGGTTCAGGCGGTAACGGCCCATGTTTTCGTTGTTGATGTCTTCACCGTAAACGCCGAGAAAACCTCCGCCTTCAATGAAAAGCGAAAACGTGTTGAAGTCCTCGGGCGGTTCAGGAGGTTCGGGTGCGGGTTGTTGGGCTAGAACGGGAGCAACGGTCAGAATGAGAGCGGCCAGGAGGCCAGTCGCATATTTGACTTTCATTTTTTGAAATCCTCCGGAAGAGTTTGCGCTTTACACGCAGGCGTGAGGCGGAGGTTCCAGAAAGTTTGTAGAAACCATCCACAGATTACACCGATTATTTATTCACCTCTGCGTAATCTGGGGATGGCTTTGGTTCAGTTGGCTGGCTTGTAAATCTCGGTCGGGCCTTTTAATTCGAGCGCGATCTTGCCTTCACTGTGCGCAAGATCGAGATGCGCAACAGCTTCCGAAACCGCCAAAAAACGGTGCACGTCATCCGCTTCGGGAAACATCCTGCGCGAGATATCCCATGCGGTTATGCCGTCCTTACCGACGAACCCAATTACCTCGCCCTGCCGCTGCTGCACTGCGCGGAAATATCGATGAAACAGTTCTTCAAAATCATGGACGGGATCTCCATGACCTCCGTAAACGAGCGTCGGCGAACACTCGCGCAGCCGCGCCAGGCTGACCAAATATTCCGCCAGCGACGGGAAACGCTTTTTCGGATTCAACGGGTCGGGCGAGAGCACGGGATTGGGCGTGATTCGCTTCAACACGCAGTCGCCCGCGATCAGCGTGCGATCCGCTTCGCGCAGAAACGAACACGATCCGGGTGTGTGACCGGGCGTGTGCAAAATGCGCAGACTGCCCGATTCAAACTGCAGTTCCGCGTTATCCCAAAGCGGCGAGCAATGATTATCGTCGAGCGAATCTGAATACTGCCGGAGACCCTCGTACATCCGGCGCATCGATTCGATCTCTTTCTCAGGCACACCAGCGCGCACGAGCAGTTGGCGATGCTCTTCGTACTCGAGCCGGCTGTGACGATGACCAGTCTCCCAGTCGTGGACCAGCACTTCCGCGTTCTTCGCTTCATCGCGAACGGCGCGCGCGAGCCCGCAATGATCTTCGTGTGCGTGCGTGAGAACGATGCGGCGGATGTCGGAAAGAAGAAAACCAGCGGCGCGCAAACCGGCGCGCAAAGCTTCGATCGCCTCTTTGGTTTTCGGCCCGGTGTCAATAATCGTTACCGGATCCTCAGCGATCAGGTAGACATTGACCGGCCCGACATAGAAGGGCGTTGGCACTGAAATAGGAACGACGCGCATACGTGTTTGGCCACGGACTTACCACGGACGACACGGACAATGTTACAGAGCAGTCGCTCTTTCGTCCGTGGAAGTTCGTGTTTGTCCGTGGCCGTTTCTCTTAGTAGATGTACTTGTTGGCCGCGATCATATCGTCAGCGATGCGTTGGCGTGCGACGATCGTGTTCATCGGCTGTTGCTTGGTGAAACGACGCAACGCAGCGAGCAGCGTGCGCAGTTCATCGCCTTCCGACATGCCGGCCAACGTGTTCTTCGCATGCGATTCGATTCGTCCGACGGCGTCGTTGCAGAAGACGCGCGTCATGTCGAGATAGCGCGCCGCGGCCTTTTCGCCTTGCGATTCGGCAAGCTTGCGCGCGCGCAGGATCGCAGTCTCCATCGCGTAGGTGTCCATGATGATGTCTGCAATACCCATCAGAATCTCCTGCTGGTCGCCGAGTTTCATCATGTACTTCTGCGCGGCGGTGCCGAGCGTCATCAACGCGACCTTCTTCGCGTTCTGCGTCAACTTCTCTTCAGCCGCGAGCAGCGTGTCGTCGTCATCGAGACCCGATAACTGCGGCGAGAGCACTTCATCCATCAACGCCTGCGCCGCGGGAAGCAACGGGAGACTGCCGCTGAGTGCGGCTTTCATCAGGCGGCCCGGAATCAACATGCGGTTGATCTCGTTCGTGCCTTCGAAGATGCGGTTGATGCGTGCGTCGCGATAACCGCGCTCGGCCGGGTAGTCGGCGGAGTAACCATAGCCGCCGTAAATCTGGACCATCTCGTCGACGACGAAATCGCAGTACTCGGAAAGCGCAACCTTGATGATCGAGCACTCGGCTGCATATTCCTCGATTGCTCGCAAGCGCGCGTCCATGTCTTTCGGGTCGACTGCGCCGACACCGGCTTCGATCATACCGAGGGTGCGGTAGATCATCGACTCGCCCACCCACGTTCGAATCGCCTGCTCCGCGAGCTTCGCTTTAATCGCGCCGAACGAAGAGATCGGTTTGCCAAACTGATGGCGCTCGTTTGCGTAACGCACCGACTCCTGGATCATCAGCTTCATACCGCCGGCGCACATCGCGCCTAGTTTGAAGCGGCCGATGTTCAGCACGTTGAAAGCGATCTTGTGTCCCTTGCCGACTTCGCCGAGCAGGTTCTCAACTGGCGTGCGCACGTCGGAAAGCACGAGCGCCGTTGTACTCGAGCCTTTGATACCCATTTTGTGTTCTTCAGCGCCCGACGTGAGACCGGGTTGGCGTTCGACGATAAACGCGGAGAACTTGTCGCCGTCAACTTTCGCAAACACGATGAAGATGTCGGCAAAACCGCCATTGGTGATCCACATCTTCTCGCCGTTGAGAATGTACTCCTTGCCGTCGTCGCTGAGACGCGCAGTGGCTTTTGCGGCCATCGCGTCTGAACCTGAACCGGCTTCGGTCAATGCGTAAGCAGTGATCAGTTCACCGGTGGCGATCTTCGGCAGGTATTTTTGTTTCGCGGCGTCAGTGGCGAAATAAACGATCGGCAGCAAGCCGATACCGCTTTCCGCGCCGAGCGTGGTTGCAAAGGAAGCGGAGCGGCCGATGTTTTCGCCAATCAACGCACCGGTGGTTTGATCGAGACCCAAGCCCCCGAACTCTTCGGGAATGTTTGCGCCGATCAGTCCGAGGTCAGCCGCTTTGCGGACCAGTTCACGCGCGAGATCCCAGTCGTGCTTTTCGAGTTGGTCGATGTGTGGCGTGACTTCGTTGTCGACAAACTGACGCGTGGTGTCGGCGATCATGCGATGTTCTTCGGTGAAATCCTCCGGCGTAAAGATCTCCTCCGGAGTGCGCACTTCGATCAGGAAGGAACCGCCTTTAACGATTTTCTTCTGTTCCGCTACGGCTGACATTTGGTTTCTCCTTCTTCAAACCATCCACAGATTACGCAGAGTTTGTTCCTCTGTGTAATCTGTGGATTGCCTTTTTATAATCGTTCGATAATTCCAGCGGCGCCCATGCCACCGCCGACACACATCGTCACCATTCCGTATCGCCCGTTGCGGCGCTCCAACTCGCGCAGGATGCTGGCCGTGAGCTTCGCTCCGGTGCAGCCAAGCGGATGGCCCAACGCAATCGCGCCGCCATTAACGTTAACCTTTTCCGGATCGAGCCCCAACGTCTTGATCACCGCCAGCGACTGCGCGGCAAACGCTTCGTTCAACTCGATCAGATCGATATCGGCAAGCGTCAGCCCCGCAAGCTTCAACACTTTCGGGATGGCAAACACCGGCCCAATGCCCATCTCCTCCGGCGGACAACCCGCCGTCGCATAAGCCACAAACCTCGCCAACGGCTTCGCACCCAACGCACGCGCACGCGAATCTGACATCACGATCGCAGCCGCCGCGCCGTCAGACATCTGCGACGCATTGCCCGCGGTGATCGTGCCCTTCACGTGAAATGCGGGTTTCAACTTCGCTAAGCCTTCCGCCGACGAGTCGCGCCGCACACCTTCGTCTCTATCAAACACAATCTCACGCCGTTGCTTCTTGCCCTTTTCGTCTAACTCTTCCAGCACGACGTGCAACGGCACCGTTTCGTCCTTGAACTTGTCCGCATCGAGCGCCGCCGCCGCGCGCTTGTGCGAACGCAGCGCAAACTGGTCCTGCTCGTCGCGCGTCACTTCATACTTGCGCGCAACGTTCTCGGTCGCGAGTCCCATGCTCAAGTAGAAATCGGGATAATGGTCTACGAGGTACGGATTGGGCCGAATGATATGTCCGCCCATCGGAATCATCGACATCGTTTCCAACCCGCCAGCGACGATGACTTCCGCCGCGCCCGTTTTGATCCGGTCCGCAGCCATTGCAATCGACTGCAACCCCGACGAACAGAACCGGTTGATCGTCATCGCGCTCGTCTCGACCGGAAGTCCCGCGCGAATCGCCGCCGCGCGCGCGACGTTCATTCCCTGCTCCGCTTCCGGCATCGCGCAACCCATGATCACATCTTCGATCTCGGAAGTTTCCAGACCGGGCACGCGACCAAGCGCGTCCTTAATTACAGCGGCGCCCATCTCGTCAGGCCGCGTTGTTCTCAACGTGCCTTTCGGAGCTTTTCCGACTGCGGTGCGAACTGCTGATACGATTACTGCGTCTCTCATTTTCTTAACTCACTTTTGCCGCGGACTCACACCGACTAACACAGACAGGCCAAGTCCGTGTGTGTCCGTATTAATCCGTGGCTAATTTCTCAACGGCTTGCCAGTCTTCAACATGTGCGCGATGCGCTCCTGCGTCTTGCGTGTGCTGACCAGTTTCAGAAACGCTTCGCGCTCCAAATCCAAAAGGTACTGTTCGGAAACCAGCGTCGGGTGATTCAAGTCTCCGCCCGTCAAAATTCGCGCGAGCTGTGTTCCGATCTCCGCGTCGTGATCGGAAATGTAACCGGCGCGCTTCATCTGATGAATGCCGAGTTTCAAAGTCGCGAGCGCCGGCTCGCCCAACGCGGGAATATCTGTTCTCTGCTGTGGCTGCACGTAGCCACTCGCAGCCAACGCCAACACTTCCTTCTTCGCGTCAGCGATCAACCGATCCGCGTTCATCGAAATAGTGTCGTCGGTCGAAAGGAACCCGAGCGCTCTCGCCTCTTCCGCGGAAGTCGCAACTTTCGCAAGCGCGATTGTTTCGAAAGCACGTTTCACAAACGGAAACGGATCGGCGTCACTCGTTCCCTTAGGAATCAAATCCAACGTGCGTAACAGCAATTCCTTCGTACCGCCGCCCGCGGGGATGATACCCACACCGACTTCGACCAATCCGATGTACGTCTCGGCTCCGGCACGAACGCGATCGGCGTGCAGGACCATTTCACAACCACCACCAAAAACCATCTGAAACGGCGCAACTACGACCGGCTTCGGCGAGTAGCGCAAGCTCATCGTCGACTGCTGGAAGACTCGTGCCATCATGTCGAGCTCTTCCCAGTTCTCTTCCTGCGCTTCCATCAACATCAGCATGATGTTTGCGCCCACGCAGAAATTTGGTCCCTGGTTGCCGACGACGAGTCCGACGAAGTTTTTGTCGACTTCGCCGAGCGCAAACTTCAGCATCTGCAGCGTGTCGCCGCCGATGGCGTTCATCTTCGAGTGAAACTCGAGACACGCAACGCCGTCGCCGATGTCGATCAGGGATGCGCCGGAGTTCTTTTTGATTACGCCGCTACGATCCTTAATGGATTTAAGAATCAACACACCCGGCGAATCCGCCAGCGGAACATACTTGCCTTGCTTGAAATCGAAAAATGATTGTTGACCGTTCTCGTTTTTGTAGAACGAAGTCGCGCCCGACGCGAGCATCGCTTCGACATTCGCGGGAATCTCTTGTCCTTCTTCTTTCATCCGCGCGACTGACTTCTCAACGCCGATGGCGTCCCAAACCTCAAACGGTCCGAGTTCCCAGCCAAAGCCCCAACGCATCGCGCGATCGACTTCCACTACGTTGTCGGCGATCTCGGGGATTCGCTTTGCGGCGTAGGTGAGTGTCTTTGTTATCGTCTTCCAAAGAAACGCGCCTGTGCGATCCTTGCTCCACACGAGACCCTTGATTCGCTCGGGCAAGTCTTCGATGTTCTTGGCCATGTCGAGCGCGGGAAGTTTGACCTTCTCCAACGGGCGGTAATCGAGTGTCGCGGTGTCGAGCGTCCAGATCTCGCGCTTGTCGCCTTCGCCTTTCTGCTTGCGATAAAAGCCGCCCTTAGTTTTGTTACCGAGGAGTCCGCGTTGGACCATCTGCGCGAGCACTTCGGGCACGACGAACATGTCGCGCTCTTCGTCTTCCGGCAGGTTTTCGAAGAGGTTCTTGATGACGTGCATGAAGACATCCAAGCCAACTAGATCAAAAGTCCGGAAGGTCGCGGATTTTGGACGCCCGACGGCTGGGCCGGTCATCTTATCGACTTCTTCAATCGAGTAGCCGTCGTCGAGCATCGTCTTGATCGTGTAGAGCGCGCCGAACGTGCCGATGCGATTGGCGATGAAGTTTGGCCGATCTTTCGCGGGCACCACGCCTTTGCCAAGCCGTTCGTCGAGAAAGCCGTAGAGGAAACAGGAGACTTCCGGCTTGGTCCATTCAGTGCGAATGATTTCGACGAGATGCAGGTAACGCGGCGGATTGAAGAAATGGACGCCGATGAAGTGCTGTTTGAAGTCGTCAGAACGGCCTTCGGCGAGTAGATGAATCGGAATACCGCTGGTGTTTGAGGCGACGATTGAACCAGGCTTGCGATGTTGTTCGGCGCGTTCGTAGAGCGAGCGTTTGATGTCGAGATTTTCTACGACGGCTTCGATGATCAGGTCGCGGTCTTTAAGTTTCGCGAGATCGTCGTCGAAGTTGCCAACGGAAACTAACGCCGCATTATCCGGTGTAAAGAACGCCGCCGGCTTACCATTTTTCGCGGCTTCAAAACCATTACGCGCAATGCGATTGAGAACCTGCGGACTCTCGAGCGTCAGTCCCTTCTTCTGTTCTTCGGCGTTCAACTCACGCGGGGCAATATCGAGCAGGAGCGTGGGCACGCCCGCATTCGCAAGGTGCGCGGCAATCTGCGCTCCCATAGTTCCCGCCCCCAGTACAGCCGCCTTCTCAATCCGCCTCATACCTCTTCCTTCTTTCGACACGAACTCCAGGATAGCTATAAACGAGAGCCGCAATCATAACTGAATGAGCGCTCATTCAGCAAGTGGAACTTAAGTTGTTTCGGGGAAAGATCTACTAGTGATGAGGCATGCCTACCCCTCGGGAGGGATATCGATAATCTGATCAAACGCAAGCCCGCTCGAGCCTTCGCCACGGCCGGTTTGTTTGCGCACGCCCAGCCATACCCACGCTCGTCCATCACGCCAGCGCGTGCGTTGAAAACTTTGCGTCACCCGAATGCCCGCGCGCGGCACTTCCTCTTCATGAATCAGATACTTAACCGGCGTCGGTTCATCTAATCCTTCCCGCAGCAGCGACGTGCGAGGCTCAACTGGCGGCTGCGAAGAATCTCCTTCAACGATGCGCAACATTGCCGCTCTTTGCAGTTGCGTCTCGCGATCGTCGTCGTCCACGTGAACGGAAATCATTGGAATCCAATTCTCGGGAACCGACGTCATTACTTTATAGCGAATCTTCGCACCCTCAGCCGGAGGCACTGGCGTCGACGGAGGACCAACGCGTCGTTTTTCAAAAAACCCGCGTGTTTCCGCGGCAGCTTCGCGTCCTCTCTTCGGCTCGCCCGAAGGCAACGGGATAGTTGCTTCAATGCCCCAAACCATGTTGGCCATTTCGTCTCGCGCAAACAGAATTTCCTCGAGGGGCTTTCCCTCCAGGATTTTCTGTGCGGCAGGCGGAATCAGAAGACTAAGATCCGCGGGCTCGTGTCCCTGGCCTTTAATCGAGAGTAGAAACATGGCCCATCGCTGCCAGTCGTCATCGTCTCCGCGGCCCGCGCCCTCAATCCAGATGCGTTCACCAAACACGTTCGTAACGGCCATCCCGCGAATGTTCGCGACCGAACCTGCCGGCACAGTAAACGGCACCTGAAACCAGTCGTTTGCATAGATCAGACCAAATTCGATCAGCAACAACTTGGCGAGATCAGTCGTGTCAGGTTTCACATCTCCGAAATTGGTGAGGCCATCTTCAAAAGTCCACCAACGCGTGTTGGGCATGCCGTTGAATTTGACTTGCGTCGGTATCATCGTGAGTGTCTTGCTCACAACCGGGTCTGCAGCATCTGCCGGTTCGCCCAGCGTAGTTTGCGAACGATCGATATCAAAGTTGTACCAATCGAGATGTCCGTGAAAGTATTCTTCGGCGACGAAGACTTTTTCATCCTGCGCTTGCGGTGATGAAACCGCGAACTGGTATTCAAGACGCTCCGGCAACCACGCGGAGCTATTTGCCGGCTGGTAGAACAGTTTTTCAAACCATTTAACAAACCTTTCACCGATCCTGCCTGCTTCCAATTCCAATCCGGCGAGCGCAGGAATTCCATCGGTTACATTGCCTCCATTCTTCAAGTGGGTATAAAGCTCCACTCCGTCCATGCGGCGATTAGCCGCCGTGGCGGCAACGAAATTCGACCATGCTTCCGGATGCGCAAGCGTGGGCGCATCCGCGATTTGGTTAGGGTCAGGGACGTGAATCGGATACTGCGTGATGAATTCCGCAACTACAGTCGCCGCGAGTGGTTGAATGAGTTTCAACCAATGACGGCCAGCGAGAAGCCTAATGTCGAGCGACACCTCGTGCTTGGCCAACACCAGCGGTACCGCCATTTGCTCAACACGAGCTTCGAGCGGAATCGAATCGTCAAACTTCTCCACCGCGCCATTCGCTGCTCGATACTTTCGCAATCGCGTGGTTTCAACTCGCACTCGGGCAAAAATCGGCGAGCCCGCGTCGTCCCCTCTAAACTCACCCATCTGCCACTGGCGCGTCAGCATCCAGAGCGCATCACGAACTTCGGCACGCAGCGCGCGATCGAAATTTTGCGCGCGCGGACGGCCCTCGAGCCGGTTCCAGATCGTGATGCCGGGCAACGTTTGGCTCGCGACCACGGCCGCGATGTTCGCGGTAATGAGCTTTTCAGGAATCATGGCTTTTGTAATGCAAATCCGACTTTGTTGTTGAGCGCAAGGTTCGCGGAGATCGTCAATTGTGAAACCTGCGCCGCCATTATTGTCGCCGGCAGAAAAGGCGCGTATGGCGTTCGATCGATAATGCTCGGCTCGACAGCGCGGCGCTTCGCAAAGTCGAGCGTTTCATGTAGAGCATCAACGAGGTCGTCCCATTGCCACGCGCCGCGAAACTGCGATGGGGTCACAAGAAGCATGGTCTGTGGCGCTTCGCAGTTGGGCCGATCGTGATGAAACGCAATACCGGTATCGACTTCGGACGTCGGAATCGTTTCGGCCCATTCGTCGATGAGCATTCCACACTGGCGCACTGTCTTATCGAACGGGACCGCAAAGTGCGCAGTGTAAAGCAACCTGTCGGTATCAAGCTTCTGCTCGGGTGGAAACTCCAGACCAAGCCAGCGATCGCCTGCGATGAACGGCAACTGCATCGCATCGAGTCCCGGTTCGGGTTGGCCCAGGCTGCCGGCAAACATCACCATCTGTTCCCACGCGTGCATCTTCTCGCGCACGCGCGCGACGCCGTACAACCACGTGTCCACCGGAAAATCTTCAGGCAGCATGTTTGGATCGGGCGGGTTCTTCAGGTAGTCAAACAGCGGACCGACCCGGCTGGCGTCGAGTGAATTGACGATCTCGTCGCCCTGCGCAGGTGCAAGTAAAAACGCGGGGAAGATGCGAAAGTCAGCCCCCAGCAGAATCCGGGCAGCTTCTTCCAATAGTTGCACCTGAGTTGTGGCGTTGGCAGCCAACGCGTGCTCCGCGAAAAGAGCTTGTGCGCTGGTCGACCGTTGGTCCAACTCAGCGATAACAACCTGAGTTAACCTCGATGCGTCTTCGGCAAAGCGGACCATTTCATCTTCATGGGCCGCGAGAGAAAAATCGACAAAGTCAAAATCGCTAAGCGGCAGCAACGTGCGGACAAAAGCCAACAGTGCCGAGACTGTTTCCAGGTTGGTGGCCTGAACATCCGCAAGCTGCTGGCGTTTGTTGGTAAAGGGCGGAAGCCTGACGTTGATCAACTCGTTGCGAAACACGTCAGGATCGTTAGGCGCCGGAGTCGGGATGGCCGTCGAGATCGATCGCTGTGCTTGGGCCAGCAGTGACAATCTCGGTTCTATCTCTGCACCCGGCAATGCCGCGTCTTCATTCAGCAGGTTATTGAATTTAACGAGTAGCTCGTCCCATCGTTCCACGCGCTCACTGAACTGCTTCAAGATCGCCGCGAAAACACGACTCCTGAATTCATAAGCAAAGCCCCATCCTGCCTGGGCCACAGAAAACATAGCAGCACGAGCCATCAAATCCACGACTCGATCGACCCACAGATCGGCGTTAGTAAGAATCTCGTTTTTTCGCGCGCCGAGATCCGAGAGCGGGCCGTCAAGTTGGGCCTTGAATGTTTCGAGATCCGACTTGAGTACCTCCATTCGATCGTGGACGAGCGTTAACCGCTGAGTATCAAAAAACGGCTGACTGTCGTGTGAGGATTCCGCTTCATTCACGAGCGACAGGTCCGTCGTTTTTAACGGCCGCGACTTCGTAACGAGCCGGCGAACGTTGCGCACGAGCGGCATTAATTGAAAAACGGAGAACGCCGCCGTGTCCTTTTCGAGATAACGAATTTCGACCGCTTTATCCGGCCGTGGCCGCGGAATGAAATTCTCAAAGACATGACGAACGATGCGATCGTCGAGCTCGGACATCGCTTGTTCGTTGCCTTCCTGAAGAATGGCTACCAGGTCGGCCGGCTGTAGACCGAGGTCGCTAAGTTTAACTTCGCGACTGGTTTCCGCGAGATTCGAGGCTTGAACGAAAGTGACCATGCAGCCAACCTGATCCGCAGCCGGAACAATTGCGGCAAGAAAGTTGTTTACCGCGGGTTCCGCTAGCGCACGTGGCGTTGGATCCAAGCCGGGAATCGGTGAAGTGTTTGGATTTGCTCCGCCGTCCAGATGTAAGGCTACGCGATGCGTAATTCCGATCCCGTTTAAAGGCGTACGGACGATGTCGGGCTCGGGCGGAAAATTGCCGTGCGCGTAAGCGTCGTATGTTGAGGCAACTCGATCGTAGTTTCCCAGCACCGCCTGGAACACACCTTCACTCAATGCCAGATCCGCGACCGCATCATGCGACTCGAGCAGCCGGTCGGCTTCGGCGTTAATGGCGTCCTGCTCTGCCTGAGTTAAATTATCCGGTAGTCCAGGCATTCCGAATGGATACGTTTTGACGCCGGACTCTTTGATTTGCTCAACCAAAGCCAGGCCATTGATAACATTGCGCGCCTCGATCGCCTCAATCGAAACACCCTCGGGTGGCTTTGTTGAATTCATGCGATCGGCGCGAATGGGAAACTTGCGACGAAGGTCGAGTATGAATTTATCGACTTCGGCAACGTTGTGACGATCGTGCAACCCACGCTCAAACTGATACCCGAGCAAATCCGCTAATCCCTGGCCCGCGCGAATCCCTTCCAATAAAGCCAAGCCGGTGCGAACTCTTTCGGAAGTGAGATTGACAGCCATTGTCTGGCGGTTTTGCGGAGTGGCGTCTGAGATGAATCCATTGCGCAGAATAGCCGCCGCGGTCGAGTGGTTTAGAGATGGACCATGAACGTACCCCTGATTGGTGGAGTCTCTCATGAGCGGTTCATCATTGCCGGTGACGAAGTCTCTGATCAGTTCGGGATCCTGCAGCCCGACGGGCGTGAGCACTTTATTCTCCGGCCGCAGATCCTCGAGCCATGCATACGCGCCGAGGTGAATTCCTGGATTAACCGTCGCAGCCTGGCCGTCGTGAATGTTACGCATCAGGCTGAGTTGATAATTCACGATACCTAAAAGCCACGCGTCGAGTCGATAAGAGCAGCAATCGATATGATTGGCGAAGGCGTGTTCGAGTCGAGCCGTCGGTTCAGATTTCAGCCGGTTTAGCGCGGCTAACTGTTCGCGCAGGTAAAACGTAAACGTAAATGAAGGAAGCTGCGAAGCGATGAACTGATGCATTGGTTGATTACCAGTGATCGACGGCACTGCTTCGTAAAGTCCGTGGTAACGGCTTTGACTTGTTTGCACGCTCTGGCTGATATGCAGGAACGGTTGATCGATGCGCGCGTTCACTGCGGCTTCAGCGGTGAGGAGTCCCGCTTGTTCGCGGATGCGTATGTTGACGTCGTCGTAGCCAAGTTGCAGGGCATGTCGCAGCAACAGGTAAAGCAATGCGGTTGGCGGCTTATCGTCCTTGAAGCCATTTTGATTGTAGAGCGCATCAAGCGAAGTATTGGCCGCGTCGATCAGCCACTCAATGTAGTTCAGATGGGTCGCCGTGTACTCACGAATATGCTCCGTGTCAGAGAGCGGCCGGTCATCCACGACTCCGCCTTTCAGCTCGAAATGACGTCCCGAAAAAACCTTTTCAAGAATCAACGGGTCGGCATCTTTGAGCGCGCCCAGGCGTTGCAGCAGTCCGCGCGCGGCCTGGCGTTGCCCAGCCAGTGCCAGTGCTCCAAAAAATCCGCCCAGGCCCAGCAGATTCAAACGATTGAAGACCGTTCTCAGACTCTCGGCGTAGCGTTGAGACCATTCAACTGAACCCGGATGCAGACCGACGATGTCGAGCAGAATCTTGTGCGGATCGCCAGGCTTGCCGACGAACGAAACATCCGCTGACATACTCCGCCAATCCTCGTCGATCGCGAGCAGAATCGGATAAAGGCGACGCAGGTAGTCGCGTAGTGGATCCTGCGTAAACGGAACGACGGCTAAGCCGGTCGTCTCAATTGGTGAGCCCTGATCCAGCCATCGCATACGCGAGATCGTGGTAGCCGGAAGGATGCCGTAAGGTTGCGCACCGATGCGAATGGCCGGAATCGCACCTCCGCCAAGGACGAAGCGATTGAAGTAGTTTCGGGTTTGTTCGATGGCCTGGGGAGTGAAAACACCGGCCATCATCGACTCCATCCAGTAACCAAGTGTCGCCGGCCACAGCGCTACATTCATCGCGCGCGCTGCCGCTTGATCGGTAGAACCCGCGTTGTGAATGTTTTGGAAGAGTGCGGGATCGATACCGAGATACTCAGCTAGCCACTGGCCGTCCCGTTTGTCGAGCCACTCGGAATTCGCAGTGAACAGTGGGTTTTGTAAGTCATCGAAGGTCGTGTCCGGATCATCCATGCGGGCATGTCCGGAACTAACCGCTTCAGTGTTGTTTGTCGGTGTCCCCTCTTTGACGATTTCCAGTCCCGTTCTGGTGAATGAGTGGTTTCGGAAGAGTGTTTCCAGGTCTGTTTTCGCCACGTCAGCCCGGGTGTTCAAACGAAGTCCTATCACCAACACTCGATCGAATCCACGCTGAGCCTGCGTTTCGTTGAGATCGATGCGGAAGCCCATGCCCAGTTCCACTGCTCGATCGAAATCAGTAATCCACTTGATCTCTTCGGGCACGACCACATTACCGTTGTCGTCGATTCTTAGTTGTTCCTCTTCAGGAAGAGACGGATCAGGACCGGCGATCAGCGGCGATGGCACCGGATTACTTAACGCAAATGCGGTCATCGTGTTGTTCTGATAGCCAAGAAACACAAAACGGTCGGGCAGAATCTTTAACTGCGGCGGATGTGACCACGCGCTCTGTTTGGTTTCAACCGGAGCGAAGACCAGGAACGAGACGCTTGCGTTTAATTGATCCTTTGTAACTCCCGCGGGCAACGGATCCGCAAAGTTTACGGGGCGGTACTTCTCGAGAATCTCACCGGCGCGATCCCGGCCCAACTTCCGCTCGAGTTCTCTCTGGATATCAGAGAGTTTCTGTAAGTCGCCATCTACACGCCACGCGTTCAGCCAAAACTCCTTGACCGGATCCATTTCGAGCGACGCGAGTGGTGTATCCGTCGCAATGGTTAGAACTATGTCTTGCGCACGCGGCTTCGTGGGCCAATCTGCGACGTTCACCGGCGTAGTTTGAGAAACGATCCAGTTGGCGCGGCCTGAACCGTTGCTCGTAGCTAGTACCTTCCACGCTCCACGTTCCTGATCCGCAACCCGGCCGGCTTTCCAGATCCCGATCCAGTAAGCCTTCGCATCGACGACCTCTGTTTCCGTCAAAGTCGGATCGAAAGAATCGATCCAGCAGTCGTCGGGGTAGATACGGACCCACAGTTGTGAAGTCGTGGTTTCACCCGCCGTCACAGTCTTGAAACGAGTTTCGAGCCGCACGGGCATCAGCAGGATTGGAATATTGTCGGAGAGTGTCGCGATAGCCTCGCGCGGATCGGTAAATCGCGAGAAATCATTAAAGACCTCCCGTTCCAAATCGCCAACGCGAGCGAACTTATCTCGCGCCGCATTCAGCGTGGCCTGCACTTGTTCACGTTCGGCACGGAGACGACCGCGCTCGGCGTCATGTTCGTGGTTCTGTCGATCGAACGCGCGTTCCAATTGCGACTCGCGCGCCGCGACCCGGCGCAAACGTTCGCGCGCCTTCGCCTGGTCAGCCTTAGCTTCCGCGCGATCCGAACGCACGCGGCCCAATTGATCGCGGAGATCGTCTAGTTCAGACATTGTTCTCCTGCTTCGGCAACATCTCGCTGGCATGCACGGCCACCAGGACCGGCGCTTGCCACAGGATGTAAGCCAGTTCAGCGGAGCTCATGTTATGACTCCAGTTAACGTTCAAGTCATCGGCGCGTTGGACGTTCTTTTCCTGGTCCTCCGCACCGGGAGGCAACAGCACAAATCCTGTCGGCGACGTGGCGATCTCGATGAAACTGCCGGGCGGTTGAGGCTGAACCTGTGGCCACGACAGATCATTCCAAACACTAAGTGTTGCCGGCCGTTGGGTATCCAAACCAAAACGCGGTTCGCCCGGACGCTCCTTGATTACAAAGAACCAGCCCGGATCGTCCGCGGGATCCTCACCAGTGCCGCCCATCGCATCGCCAACCTTAAGGTCAAAACCAAAGAAGTAGATGTCGGGATCAACCTTGGCTTCGTAGAGCGGCGTCAGCACTTTTGTTCGCGGCGGATTGGCTTCTTCGGCGGGCGTCAGCACCACTAGCCGCCTCTCTACAGTGTTGTCAATTGCACCCGAACGTGCGCAGGGATTAGGTTCATTTCGATCCGCCGGAGTAGCTGACTTGCGCTGCCAGCAGGCGCGATGAGCATAAATGACCGCTGTCGGATAGCGCTTCAACAACTCGCCACGAATCACAAGCACCAACTCTTCTTCGGCAGCCGTTCCCTCCTCGCGATTGTCGAAACTGCCGAGGGGCTTATTCACGTCCCACTCGTGGAGCGGCAAGATGTCGCGCAGGTCTTCCTTCAGGTCTTCATCGCTGAGATTTTCGGCATTGAAGAAACTTCTAACGTCCCAGAACTGACGAAACGTACTGCCACGCTGATCGGTTGGATACTCCCGCCACAACAGCTCACGTGCAAACTCGTGGTTGAGGCCCACCATGTACGACTCGATAAAACGCTGATTGGTCTCCAGCAGCGTAACGCTGTTCATTTCGATCAGGTTGATATTCGGCAGGAACAGATCCGAAGATTTATCTTTCAGCGGTTCATACATTGGCTGATCGATCACCGGGTAGGCCATTGGTTCTACAAACACCTGGCGCGGAGGCTGGAAGATGTCGTTCAGCAAGCGCGGGGGTACAAAGATTCCAGTTTGTAATCGTTTGGGAATTGTTCGTTTGGGCTGGATTGTATCGAGTGCGGCAGATGCAACTTGAGCTAGATCCAGTCTTGCCCGCAGAACTGCCGGAGCTACCTGCGCGCTGGCCTGAATCAAACCAAACGTGTCTTTCAACGCCCGTTTGAAACGCGTGGCTTCGACACTGTCAGGATCTGAGCGTTGAGGAACAAAGCCCGAGCCCGGTTCAGAAATAACAAAGTCGCCGACGCCCGGTAAATTGTCGACGGCTTCCGGCGTTTGATTCGTTTCGCGAAGCAGATCGGAACCACGAATCCCCCGGCTCCACTGAGTAAGCCTGCGATACACAAACAACGCCGCAGCCACAATCATGACCGCAACGCCGGCTGCAATCGCCACTGGCAAGAGAAGGAACAGCAAAATCGCCAACACGATCGCGAGGATCAGAATGATGAGCGGCAACCGCGGGTAGCGTCGCAACCAATCGACGAGCCACGGTGGAGTGTCGTTGGGTTGAATCAAATCTGCCGCCTCATCGATGGTGAGAACTCCAGGAGGCGCGACTTTAGGCGGCGCCGCACTGGCATCGCCGCTGTTTACTTTATCCAGCAATTGATCCGGCTTTGTCGTTTCGTTGAAAGGCAACGCTTTTATCAGCCGGCCGCGAGGCCGCACGATCCGTCGCAGTGCTGCCGATGTCATCGTGGGCTGGACCATGCTTGTGCTCAGCGTGTGGTGCAGTGTCACACTCTGCGGAGTCATGACGCGCTTGTTGAGCGGCGCCATCAACAGCAACGTCTTCTGTTGACTGACGCCAAGCATGGGTTTCAGGTGCCGGTCGAACCAGATGTCGCTCACCATCACACCCAACTGACCGTAGTAGATCAGCTTCTTCGCTTCGAGCACTCTGCCAATCTGCTCCCATGCGGCATCCATGTATTTTTCCTGGTTGTCCTGGATGACGCGCGTGCCAATCCCCGCGGCGACGCGGAATCGCGGATCGAGATTGAGTCGATGAACCCAGTTCTCGACGGGCGTAATCGGCGTTCCGTCTCGGTTTGTTACGACTCGTTTGGTGAGCGCGTGCCAGGTGCCATAGAGCGGAGGCGTAATGATTGGATCCGGATGACCGGCTTGCAAGAGGTCATCCGCGCGATTGATCAGATCAGACAGATCGGTCTGAAGCGGGCGTGGAAACGGAACATCCCAGGTTTCGAAGATGCTCGGAGGTGGTGGCGGATCAGGTGTCGGCGGCCGCAACGCTCCGCCTAGTTTCAAAATCCCACCCAGCTCGGGTTTATCGAGTGGAGCAACATCGGAGCCCGGATCTTTAACGTCCATCTCACGAGTCCCGACGCGCGGGTCAACCGGCTTTGGCACGAGCAGACGGACGAGGGTTTCAAAATCGCCGGTGTTGCCGGTGCGGAAGAACCAGCGATGATAGTAAGGAAAGCTGAATTCGTCTGGCCGCGGGCTCGAATCCCACGCGGACATCGTGGCACTGATATCGCCAAGATCCAGATTGAGTCCGGCTCGTCGGCCAGATTCGAAAACGGGCACTACAAAAGCGTGGTAAGCAGTGTTCTCGGCGAGTTGGCGCGGGCAAACGATTCGAGAATAGGCCTTGTCGGGATCGTTGCGGAGAATCGTTTCGAGCTTCGGTATAACGGCGTCCATGTTCGTCGAGAAAAACTCGCCATCGCTGGCCGCCAACGTCTCGTTAACGTGAACGTGCGCCCAGGCCCACAGCTCGTCAGCCCGCGGAAAGACGCTTAGGTCAGCAACCTCGATGTAGGGCAGCAGTTTATCCTGGACGATTCTCCCATCGCGAAACTCATCTTCCGTGAGAACGATCAGCGCGAGCCAAGGCCGCAGGCGGCGTCTTGTCGAATCGGGCGCGGGTGCTGCGGGCGTGTAGCGCCAGGGAAAGTCCTCGTCGTAAAACTCGATGTGCGCAAGATAGTTAGGCTCAAAATTTGTGATCGCGGTGCGCGGTTCAGTGCGAACGATAGCGCGCTTGTCGATCCCTACGATATCGCCTGGTCCAAAAAGTGGGACGCGCTTGTTGACCGGTGCGCTCTCCGATCCACTTCCGCTAACAGCCTCGCCACGTAGTTCGAGTTGCACGGTTACCTGGGCCCGCAATTTCACAGCCGGATCGAAATCGGCCGCATCGATTTGGTTGGCAAGTCCCTGACGGAGCCACGGCAAAAACGAATATGTGCCGAGCGGAGTACTCATGCTGCCCTCTCAAAACTCGGAATTACGTGGATCTGATCTGCCAGCGATGGATCGTCGGAAATCTTGCTATTCAGATAATCACGCGCGCTTGCTTCGCTGTGGAAAGAAACAGAGTCCACGGCGAAAGCGGTGTTGTTCGATTGCAAGGCCACGGTAAAAGTTTCTGCGGTCACCGTTATCTTCTCTGCAAAAGGCTGGAGTTGCGCCTTGGACATGGCAGAGACCTGACATCGCGTCGCTGCGTTGCCGGCGAGGAAGAAGTCGAAGAGCGAACTTGCAAACCCCGTGAAGCGACGTTTGAAACGTTTGAAGTTGTTGTCGATGATGATCTCTTCGTACCGGACCTTGCGCTTGAACATGATGCTTGACCGTAGACTTGCACCAGCGGCCGAGAGATTCACTCCTGACTTCTCCGGGGCAAAAGCCGGCCGCGACAGCTTGTCCGAGTCAGAGAAGTTCTGATACTGCGCCGGAGCGAACTGTTCGAAAGCATCATCTTTCTTTTCGAGGCCGACGCCTGTGACGCCGATCGACAGACGATTGACGTCGCCCGGTTTCTGCGACCCCACTTTGTCGAGCTTCAATCCCAGCGGCACTGCACGTTGAGAGATGCGCAGCACACCGAGAGGATGCAGCACGAGTGGATCTTCCTCGGGTTTCAGTTTGCGCAAAGCTACGAGCAGATTGTTGTGGGCCGGAGGCAGCGCCTTCCAGTTTTCGGCTTTGTCGATTTCCGCCCGGAAGATCGGCATCACCGTGATCGGCGGTAACTCGGTGTTGCGGCTTTCACCCCAGGTTTCCTCGATAGGAACATCGATGTCCCAAAACAGAAGCGAGATCGAACCGTGGCCCTGGATGTGATACGGCGCTGGACCATCGAAACTGCCCCTGATGCCGACCGAGAACAACCCAACACCAAAAACTCGAACCGATAGCGAAGCTGAGATCTGGAACAGGAAGTAGAACGGAGAGAACTGAAACAGCGCATCGAACGCGAGATGTCCCTGCACGTTGAGCACATCGCCCACGCCAAAAAACACCTCAACACGCGCGCCGAACTGCACGGTGTTTGACGTGATCGCAAAGTACCCCTCAATGCGTATACGGCTAACCGGTGTGTTCAGCAGGCTAACGGCAATTCGTCGTGGACTTGGAAAGGGTAGCGGCGGTGGATTGAACTGCGGATGAAAACCGCCGACGCTGACGACGAAGTTTGGCTCGTCGCCGAAGGCCATCAAGACTCCCATCTCGCCTTCGATCGTTATGAAGACAATGCGCGATTCAAACAACGCCGCAAAGAAGTAGATCCGCTTCCGATCGAATTCGATGGCTCCGGCGAAGTTTACCTGGATAACAATCAACGGGAGCTCTTCGGCCGGAATGGCGATTTTGAGAACTCCGAGAATCGCGATGTTGCCGGGAATCTCAATGATGATGCCGAGTGAAATGGAGATGAGCGCCGGCGTGCCCCAACCGATTTTGGCCATCGGACCAATCAGGAATATGCCCGGTTGCGGAGGAAAAATATTGCGCAGGTCGCTGATAATCCTTGGGGCATTTGCGATCACGTCGCGGGGAAACATGATTGATTGGATCGCGCCCGTGCGGATGCCCTCCATCAACGGCTGGAGCCTCATCGTGCGATTGAGTCCGAGCAAGCCGCCGACCGCCAGTAACGTAAATCCGTAGCCAAGTTGAATGCCGGTTCCGAAATCGGCGGTGATGATGATCAGCAACGAGAAGCCTGGCGACCCGTCGGGCATCCTCGTGGAGATCAGTCCGATGGCTGTCAGTGAGAAGACTTCGCTGAACGTTAGTTCCAGAGCGCCGGCGTATTCGCCTCGTTCCGCATCGATCGAAAGGAAACCACCGCCTCTAATTACCCCCGCATCGATTGCCAAACCGACGCCGTTCGGCGGCTTGAATCCCAGGGCAAGATTGATTATTCCGAGATTGCCGTCGCGATTTGGTGGAAAGGTAAACGTTGCAGTCGCGCCGATGTTTTCGACAACTGCTTTAAGCACTCCCAGGTCGCCCCTGATTGTTGTTGAAAACTCAACCGGGATTCCCTGGTCCGAGAATCTGACTGCAACACGCGCTCCCTGAATTTCAACTGGTCCAAGTTGAATATGCGCCGGCAGGTTGATCTCCAAACCGCCGCTGCCACCAAAGTAAAACCCCTGGCTAGTGGAGACACCGAGCATGAAATCGAAGTCGATAACAAAACCATCGCCCGACAGAAACGACGTGAGAAATGAATCCGCTTCGCCCGGCGCAGCTTTAATCACGATTCCTGCGCCCGTGAATTCAGTTTCAACAAAGAAATCCGTGCGTCCCGAGGAGTCGAGGCGAACGCCCGTCTCGAGACTCGCACTGCCGACCCTCAACCGGCTTCCATTCGCTGAACCGATCAGCACGATCTCCTGATTGGCTGGTCTACGCACAATCAACGCCAGCGAAACCTGAATCGACGCCGAACCAGGCGAGCCGCTGCCAAACCCGACTTTCACATCAATCGGTTTGTTCGGCCGGACTACGAGCGCGATACCGCCGGCGAAATCGGCCTGGCTTCGCGCTCGCACGAACACTTGATCGGCGACCGGAAACTCTTCTTGAAGCTCACCGGTTGCGTAAGGAAGAATGGCGAATCCGGGTAGTTCGCCCGCGGTCTGCGGCAGGATCAGCAACTCCAGTCCGGCCTCTCCGCCAAAGCCGCTAACCGCTTGCTCGAAGAGCGGGATGCGAAGCGCTGCGTTGAAGACGTCATCGGGGTTCGCTCCCGGCGTGACCGCATTGAGCGCAGCATCAGCGACTTCCGTGAATCGGTAATGAATTCGCCATCCTTCTAACGCATCCGAGACGTTTTCGAGCAAGGCGAGACCGCGGAAGTCCGGTTGTCCCCAACGATATGCATTCTGGACGATTTGAGTCGGGTCGTTAAAAAAGGCGCTCAGGTCTTCCCAGGCAACCGTGCGGCGTGTGAATGCCGGGCGTGTTCCCGAAGCCGCGACAGCTTCAAGCCGTACAACCCCGCCGAGTTTTAATAAAGCTCCCCAGCCCTCCTGCCGGCGCAGCAAATAATCAGTGATGAGGTAATCGATTACTTGCCGTGGAAATTCATTCTTGAATGTGGCCGTGTCGAGGCCCGCGGGGAAGTTGCCATTTGGCTGCGAAGCTACGCCATTGATTGCGGTGATCAGTCCGACAATAGATCCGAGGAGTGCTGGAACTTCGCCCGTATCAACCTCTCCATTCTGAAGAATTCCGGCGAGTTGGTCGGCGGGCGGCTGAAGCGGCGCCAAGGCCGGAGGAATAGCAGTGAGGTTCCAACCGAGCTGCTCCATGAATTCGGCGAAGTGACCTGCCGATCCGAAGGCCAGCGCCAAGGGTTCCAGCGCGAGCCCGATCTCAGTCGCCAAAGTGGCTATCGTGTCCTGATCGCTCAAAATACGTCCCTACAAGTTTAGGAAGAGGTCAGCGTTAGTCTCATTAAGATTGAGAGCGGCCGGACCGGCGGCGGCGCTTGCAGGAAAGAAATTGTAAAAGCGCAAAACCGGATCTGGCCGCCGGGCGCCCGGTGAAGGCGGTGGACCTGGGGGATCGGTGATTGGCAGCATCACGGTATATTCATGCCGCGTGGCCCGGAAATGAAGAACTCCGCCGCTGAACGTGATGGTCCAATCCAGGTTATCAACATAGTCATCGATACTCGTGAAACCATAACGCTCGTATTGCGGCCATGGATAAGCCGGGTCAAAAATATGCACTCCGTTCACAGTGCCTTGCGGCAATGAGTTTCGCAGAACGTCGAGCCGAAGGGGCCGGGTCCCCGGATCGGGAGCCCTCCAATCCCAGTTGAACGGGCTGCTCAAGGTTTCATAACGATATTCACGATGGATCGTGGCAGTGGTCTGGGTACCAATGGCCGGGTTCAAACCCACCCCCATATTGAACGATTGACGCCAGCGGGCCGGCGGCGGATGAATCGTCGCTGGTACGACAAGCTGCCAGATGTCGAGGGGCACTTGAGTGTCGTCAAGGTAGCGGAATGCCGTATTCGCGGCAAAAGCCGCGATCAAGGCGTTTCTGTCAGCAAATCGCTGGTTAACTTTCAGGGTGAACTTATGGGCCAGATACTCGATATGCCCACCGCGAGTGCCGTGAAATTCGTCGAAGTGCCTCGGTGCGGTCACGTTCAATGTTCCACCGGACGGGGTCATCGCTTCCTGCAACTTCTCAACGAACGGGCGCGCCTCGCCGATGTTACAGCCGCGCATGCGAACGGTAATGGTGTTCATTGAGGCACCACCGGCGGGTGTCAACAGTGGAGCGGTCAACCGCACTGCGTTTGAGGTATTAGCAGTTTCCGCACTTTCAAAGTGCGCCGGAGACGGCAGGGCGCGGCTCAAAGGCATGAAATAAAAGCCCGTCTCCAAACCATGCGCCACGAGCAGAATGTCGCCGATGGGCCGGGTTATCGACCCGCTCGTGGTGAGATGTGCGATGAGACCGGCCAAATGATTTTGGGCCGCCGGACGGGCGATGAGGGTCGTGTTCGGTCTATGTGAAATGACCGTACGGCCCAGGACCTCGGGTCCGGAACTGCCTGGAACAAATAAGTAGTCTGTCATGGGCTCTTAACCCCGACTGAAACAGCTATCAGTTGACCCTGGGATGGAATTCAGCCGGCGCACTCGGCACTTTATAAACGCGCTCAACTCAATTGCGAGGACCTCTATTAAATATGAATAGTTTTTCTAAATCGTTTCGGTTTTTTTATGACTCCAAACAAAAAAAGGGGCGGAGTGAATGAATCCACTCCGCCCTCCGATTCAAACGAAATTCATCCGCAGAATCGATCAGTAAATTGGCTCGCAGAGCGTGGGCGGACCGTCACCACCGTAGCCGCCGCCACAAGGCTGACCACAATCGACCCACTGGTAAGGATCGTATGGCGCGCAATCCTGATCGTCGTAGTAGCCGTCGCCGTCAGTGTCAGGTCGATCTCGGCCAGTGGCTGTGACCGTGGCCCAGCCGACGATGTGGTTGTAATAACCCAGATACGTCTTATTGCTGACTCGTATCTGGTACGTTCCTGAGTAGGCATTGGACAAGTCAGGCACGTTTGCCTGCAACGACGTACCGCCGCCTGACACGGAAGTCGCCAAAACCGATCCGATCAGAAAACCATTATCGAAATACTCGACTCTTGGCATGCCGTAAGTCGTGTCGAAGTACTGGCCCGTGATCGTCACTGTCGACGGTGGATTATTCAAATCGATCGTCGACGGGCTTGCAGTCAGGGTCAAGCCGGAGTTGATGATCGCGACTACCGCCGCGGAGCTGCAGCTTGCTCCATACAGGTAGGCCGAAATGGTCCCACTCCCGGTTGCGTAACGTATCATCGCTTGCTGTGTCCCATTGCTGCTGTAGAAGATCATGTAACCGCCGTAAGGAGTTAGTCCGCTGAAAGTGCAGGACGAGCTACTGCCGCCACCGCAACCCGAGAGGACAAACGCAACGGAGAGCAACAAGAGAGGTAAAATCTTTTTCATTACTTTTTACCTCCTTCGCTGAGGTTAAGGAGTTTGTCGACGGAAGCCTTGTTGAAGAACAACTGTGGCGCCGAAGGATGTAAGAATCCGTTTGGTCCGTAAGGCCGGCCGGATACCTTCTGCTTCTTTCTCTTTTCCCTGGTCTCACCGGTATCGATTCTCTGTTGCACGACTGCCTGCTGAATGTCGCTGCGTGAATCAGTTAACTGATCGTCAGTCGCAATGGAGTAGGCGATGAGAAGCGCCTGCGTAGGCGTGAGGCCCTCGTCGCCTGCTTGTCCAAACTGCTCCGGAAGAGCCGCGCTAAGCGTGCTGACACGATCGTTAACTTCTCCTTCAAGCATCGAGTGCAGCGCATCGCGTAACGCGAAATCACCACGCTGACTCCATTCACGGCCGGCTTTCGCCTGCTGCATCAACTGTTTCTTATTCAACACGCCCCACTTGCCGTCAGCGCGCGAGCGCATCTGGCCGTTTGCGTCTGACGAAACTTCGGCAACCCAGCGAATCTCGTCGTCAGTTAACGTTGCCAATCGTTCGACAACGACTGTCGTCATGTTGTCAGTCAACTCACTGACGGAGATGCGTTGCGACGCACCGGTCAGTACATCGCTCTCTGCGTGCGCAAGTTTTTTCTTTGTTTCGGCGGACATCTCCAAACCTGAGCGCCAGTAGATGAAGTCGGCTGCTGACGCAACCGCTTCATTTGTCTGGTCCGGCATGGAGGCGAATTGAACTTCGCTTCCGACTCCTTTGCGCAATTGCTTATTTAAGTGTTGTTTATCCTGTGCAGACGCTTTAGCTGGCTGCCTGGAAACGTTCCAAACGGCTATTCCTCCGAGAACGAGGAAAGAGAGGACCGTTGCGATAACTATCGATGGTCTTCGTTGCAGACCATTAATCATGCTCATAGGAATCTCCTTTTCATACAACGGGGAGTTGTTGGTCAAATGGAACAGCAGTCGTCGATCGCGAAGAGAGTGTGATGGTCGGGGAAACACACTTTGGCGATCAGTTGTGAGTGCTGATGGTGAACCTTATGTGCGGGGCGAGACGCACAAAGATTGATGTGCAAAAACGACCGGGCTCGATTGCAAAGTGCACGCTCTAAGCAGTTCGCAAGTAGCGCAGGTCAGGTTAAGTAATTATCTTCTGAGGGCTTGACTGTAAGGTCGCGCTGGTCAGAGTCAAATACAAATAACTGATGAGAAGTTACAGGCCGTAAGAGCGATTGTCGTCAGGACGGCTCACTTTTACACATTGCCTGGATCATGTCAATCAAAATTACTTCGAGTAGTTGAGGCGTTTCAGCACAGTCTCGCCTCGTGGAGAAATCCGGTAACCGATTTCGAGGCTTTCGGTGAGTCCCAGTTCTTTCAACTTGCGCATGTGTTGCTTGAACCACTTTCGCTCGAGCCCGAGCGACGCCGCAAGGGTTGTCGAAAGAACACCAGGATTCATTGAAACAACTGACAGGAAACTAGCCACCCAGGGACCATGAATGCCGTACGCATCCAACCGGTCCAACTTCTGTTTGAGTTCATTCCATTCAACGTTGGAAATGTCGCTTTTCGTCCGGAGGGCAACGCGTTCGTCCGGCCCTGCGAGAGAGAGATGAATACGATAAAGATCCCCTTCGCGCTTTTTAAGATCTTTTAGCAGCGCCACCTTCGATTCGAAGCCGGCCAGCTTGGCGTCGCGCTCAGAGATCTCCTTCTCAGAAATCTGATCGACAGCCAGAATAGCCAGCACGCCAATACGCGTGTGAAGCCGTCCGCCGGTTTTGACGGTGGGCTTTTTCCATTTGCGGAAAGCGAGCTTAATCTTTCCGCCGGCAATTCCATCGAGATATTTGGCGTTGAGCAACACGAGATGCCTGTCCTATCCTTAGCAAACGAAGATGCAACCAGTTATCGGATTAGATTTTGGCACAACTAACAGCGCGATTGCTGTAGCAGGCGCAGGCAAAGAGGCGACGCTAGCCAGCTTTGGCGATGGTAGCACTACGACCACCAGCTTCCGATCGATTCTTTACTTCCCACAAAAGGACCGTTCTTCAACAGTGAAACCGGAAACCAAAGCCGGTCCCGAAGCCATCAGTTCGTATCTTGAAGCCGACTCCAAGGGACGGCTCATTCTCTCCGTTAAATCCTATCTCGGGAGCCCCTTATTCACCTCTACCCAAATCAACGGGCGCAACTACACTCTTGAAGATCTGATCGCCATCATACTGCGGCGTTTAAGAACCACGGTTATCGAACAGTTCGGTGTTTCGGCAAACAGCGTCGTGCTCGGCCGGCCCGTGCGCTTTGCCGGCGCTGAAAACGAAGCGGACGAAACTCTAGCACTCAATCGACTCCGATCAGCAGCCGATCTCGCGGGTTTTTCCGAAGTCACATTCGAACTCGAACCAGTCGCCGCCGCATATCAGTATGAAACCCAACTCGATCACGATGAGCTGGTTTTGATCGGCGACTTTGGCGGTGGAACAAGTGACTTCACCTTGGCGCAGCTTGGTCCAGGTAGAAAAGGCTCGCGAAGAAATCCCGTCATCGGTACTTCAGGCGTGGCCATTGCCGGCGACACCTTCGACAGCAGAATCATGATGAACCTCGTGGCACCGAAGCTAGGCCTTGGCTCGCATTATGTTTCGCTAGGCAAGGAGCTTCCGGTACCGGTTTGGCTGTATTCACAACTCTCGAGTTGGCATCGCACGTTTCTGCTTAAAGATCCAAAGACAATGGCCGTGCTCCGCGAGGTCAAGACTCAAGCTTCCGAACCCGCCAAGGTCGCGGCGCTGATTCAGATCATCTCTGAAAACTTAGGTTACGCGCTTTATCGTGCGGTTGAGAGTACAAAAGTGGAATTAACAGAAAAGGAAGTCGCCGACTTCGTCTTTGCGCACTCAATTGTGAATCTCGAAGACACTCTCGAACGCTGGCGTTTCGAATCGTGGATTCAAGAGGACATTCAAAACATCGCAACGTGCGTTAAGTCTCTTTTCAGTCAACACAACGTTAACTATAACGACATCGGTAGTGTATTCCTCACCGGCGGATCTTCTTTCGTGCCGTACGTCCGCCGCTTCTTTGCCAAGACATTTGGCAGTCACAAGCTAAAGGGCGGTGAAGAATTAACCACTGTCGCCAAGGGTCTCGCCCTTCGCGCGCTCGAGAATGAGTGATTAAAAAACGCGGTAATGGCCCTTGATGGTCCACGCGAACAGCACGTCTTCAATACGTGTGCCGGCGCCGATGTTGTGAACGATCAGGTAGCGATCTTCAGAGTCTGACAACATGTTGGTTACGATCCCGATGTGATCGATGCCGCTGGTCAGTTCCCACGCGACGACGTCGCCGGGCTGGTAATCCGTGGCGCTGGAGCTGAGGGGCAACGATTTTCCCTGGCGTTTGAAATAAGTCATCAGATTCAAGACACGGCGATGATCGATATTGCGATCCGGCTTATTCGCGCCCCACTTGTTCGAGTACGCGGTGCGCGCCGCAGTCATGTCTTCGTGAATCTCTTTCTGAAGATCCGTACCGGCTTTGCGAAAGGCACGGACCACAACGTCCGAACAAACACCCGTATTCTCCGGCACATCCCCGCCGGGATAATCGAGCGCCACGTATGCCGGACTGTATCCGGTCGTCACACCGGCCTGCGCGATTGCGCCTTCAAGCATCTGTTTGAGCTGAGGTGAGGCGTTGTCCGGAAGTGGTTTGATAATCGGATTGGGCGGTACAGCAGGTCCGCGATTGATGACCGCTGGCTGTCGCTGACAGCCAATCAGAACTAACACGCAGATCAGAAGTAATAGTAAAATCCTGCTCGGCATTTCGCTCAAGGGCCTCCCAGTCCTCATGCCACCAGGGACCGAAATATGAAAAAGGCTACCTCAACTGCCACACAAGTGTCGCTAACCAACGAGCTGGGCCGGCTCCAGGAACTGAACCGGCTGATGCAGGCGGAAGCGGAAGAGCGTAAGCGCGTCGAAGAATCAGTGAAAACCAACGAAGCCTTGCTTCGGCTATTTATCAAACACACACCTGCGGCGATCGCAATGTTCGATACTGAGATGCGTTATCTCCAGGTCAGCGATCGTTTTTTGACTGACTACGACCTCGAAGGACAAGACCTCACGGGCCAGTCGCACTACGAAGTGTTCCCCAATCTTCCTGAACGCTGGAAGGAAGTTCATCGCCGAATCCTAGCCGGTTCCGTCGAACGATGTGAAGAAGATCCTTATATCGAACCCGACGGCGGCGCCGGATGGTTGCAGTGGGAGAGTTTGCCCTGGCGCAGAGGCAACGGAGAAATTGGCGGGCTGATCCTGTTTACCCAAGTCATCACCGGCCGCAAGAGAGATGAAGAAGCATTGCGTGCTTCCGAGGAACGATTCGCCAAAATCTTCAATCTCAGCCCCTATCGCATGGGCATCCTGCGGATCAAAGACGGCGTGGTACTCGAAGTCAACGACGCCTGGATCAGAGACACCGGCTTCTCACGCGACGAGATAATCGACCAGCCCATCTTTGCTTTATCTTCACAACTGGGCGGAGATCTTCTGGCGCAAAAAATTCGCGAGTTGCTGGCAGCACAGAAACCCGTGCTCAATTTGGAGGTTCGCTTTAAATCAAAAGACGGACGCGATGTCATTGCCAATACTTCGGCTGTCATAATCGATCTCGATGGCGAACCCTGCTATCTCTGGGCCGCCAACGACATCACCGAGCGCAAGCACGCCGAGGAAGCGTTGCGAGCATCGGAGAGCAGGTTCTCTATCGCGTTCACTTCCAACCCGATGCTGGCCACGATCTCAATGCTCGACGGCGGCCGCTTCCTGGCGGTAAACGACAGCTTTATTGCCCTCACCGGATATTCACGCGAAGAGGCTGTGGGCCATACGGCGCTGGAGCTAAACCTGTGGCCCAATCCTGAAGATCGCCGCAGAGTCATGGACAAGTTGAAAAAAGAGAAACGCGTCCGCGACTTCGAGGCCGGGATTCGACTGAAGAACGGCGAGCAGCGAAAGTTACTTCTTTCAGTCGAGAAAATTGAACTCGATGGCCAGGTCTGTTTACTGCATGTAGCCAACGACGTCACGCTGCGCAAGCGTGCTGAAGAAGCATTGCGAGCGCTTACCGCCAGAATCCGCTCGGCCCGCGAAGAAGAAGGGACACGCATTGCTCGCGAGATACACGACGAACTCGGCGGCGCGTTGACTGGTCTAAAGTGGGATCTCGAACGCATCGACGCCATACTGACGGCGTCTGTGAACGATTCGCCTGTCACCGACATTCACGAGCGAATCAGATCCATGACGACCACCATCGAAACAACCATCACCACCGTCAGGCGAATCGCTTCCGAACTTCGTCCGGTAATGCTGGACGATCTCGGCCTCGTGGCCGCAATTGAATGGCAAGTGGAACAGTTTCAAGCACGCACCGGTCTCAAGTGTCACTGGACCAACACCGCAAACGAAGTGGATCTGGATCGCGAAAAATCGACAGCGGTCTTTCGTATCCTGCAGGAGATCCTGACTAACGTGTTGCGGCACGCACAGGCCACGAATCTCTATGTCAAGTTATCTCGCACCAGGCAGCATTTAGAGTTGGAAGTGAAGGACGACGGCCGCGGTATAACTAAAAGTCAAAGAATCAATCCTCGCTCACTCGGCCTGTTGGGAATGAAGGAAAGGGCGCTGCTGGTGGGTGGTGATGTTCATATCACCGGAAAAGAAGGACACGGCACAACCGTACTCGTGCGCGTGCCGTTACGCGCTCAAACCTAACTGCAACGAAAGATCACCATGTTGAGAATCCTGACAATCGACGATCATGAAGTCGTCCGGCGCGGAGTGAAAGAGATGTTCACGGAAGCGAGTGCGACAGTCGGCGAGGCCCGTTCCGGTGCGGAGGCTCTCAACCTGGTTCGGGAGCAGCACTGGGACATCGCCGTGCTCGACATTTCTCTCGGCGGCCGCAACGGCCTCGAAGTGCTCGCCGACCTCAAACAACTTCGACCCAAAATGCCGGTACTGATTCTCAGTATGCACGCCGAAGAACAATATGCGGTGCGCGCTTTCAAGGCGGGCGCCTCGGGTTATCTCAACAAGGCGTCTTCCGCGGAAGAGTTGCGCCGCGCGATCCTGAAGATAATCAAAGACGGCCAGTACGTCAGCCCCTCACTCGCCGAAAAAATCGTGCTTCAGTTCGGGCGTTCGGACAAGATGCCTCATGAGAGCCTTTCGGATCGTGAACTCCAGGTATTGATCTCGATCGCTTCCGGCAAAACTGTGGGTGAGATCGCTTTGCAATTGTCACTCAGCGACAAAACCATCAGCACCTACCGCCGCCGCATCCTCGACAAGATGGAAATGAAGACCAACGCCGAGTTGACCTACTACGCTATCCGCAATGGATTAGTGGAATAACTACAGTTTGTAGGGCAAACACCGACAAGCCGCCTAATCAAACCTACAAATCAATCAGACTTCGACTGATATTTTTTGTCGATCTCCACGGCTATATTGCTCATTCTGATCGTCGATCGGAGCGGCAAGCGTGTGGGGCCGATCGACGAGGCGCACCGTGGGAGGCAGACCCATGAGAGGGGGCTGCGTGCGTTTAGGGCGCGGGGTTCATTTTGACAACGGTGAACCCCGCGCCTTCTTCTGCTTGCCGAAACGAAATTCACTTGTCGTGACCTCAGGTAGTTACTATGAACGAGAATGAGTGTGAAGCGCGATATCGTGACTGTTTTGAAAACGCGAAAGACGCAATCTACGTCCACGATCTGAATGGCCGTTACACGATGGTCAACAAAGCTGGAGAAGCGCTGATTGGTTACACGCGCGAAGAGATTCTCCAGATGAACATTTCAGACGTTGTTCCGCCGAACAGCCTCGAAAAGATTCAAGCAAGACTCCAAAAGAAGCTCACCGACCACGTTCCGACAATCTACGAAGTTGAAGCAATCAGAAAAGACGGCAGCCGCGTTCCGGTTGAGGTGAGTAGCCGTTTGATCTTCGAGAATGGCGTTCCAGTTGCGGTTCAAGGCAGCGCGAGAGACATCACCGAACGGAAACGCGCAGAAGAAAAATTGCGCGCGAGCCAATTGCAGCTTCAGCAGTCGCAAAAGCTCGAGGCGATCGGGCAGCTCGCCGGCGGCGTGGCCCACGACTTCAACAACCTGCTGACCGCAATTCTTGGTTACACCGACCTCTCACTCAGGCGAACAAACGTAGACGATTCCATCCGTCGCAATCTCGAAGAGACCAGAAAGGCCGCTGAACGCGCGGCTTCCCTGATTCGTCAACTACTCGCCTTCAGCCGCAAGCAAATACTCGAACCGAAAGTACTCGACCTGAACGTTGTGGTCCGTGACATGCACAAGATGCTGACGCGCTTGATCGGCGAGAACATCGATCTCGCGACAAGACAGGCGACCGATCTGGGAATAGTCAAAGCGGATCCTTGTCAGGTTGAACAAATAATCATGAACCTCGTGGTGAATGCGCGCGACGCCATGCCTCGGGGCGGCAAGGTCACTATCGAAACAGCGAATATTACGATCAGCGAAACTGACGCGATGAAGCACGTTTCGGTAAAACCCGGTCCATACGTCATGCTTGCGGTCAGCGACACAGGCACCGGCATCGACGAAGAGACACAAGCAAGAATCTTCGAACCCTTCTTCACAACTAAGGAAGTCGGTAAAGGAACCGGTCTCGGTTTATCTACGGTCTACGGAATCGTAAAACAGAGCGGCGGAAACATTTGGGTCTACAGTGAACCGGGAGTGGGGACCGTGTTCAAAGTCTATTTGCCGCGGATTGAAGCCGCCGAACGCAGTGCAAAGCCAATCCTTGAGACAACAATTTTTCACGGATCCGAGACCATCCTCGTGGTTGAAGATGAAGACGTCGTGCGCGGCCTGACACGGAGAATCCTCGCGGAGGCCGGCTACAACGTTTTGGATACCCGGAGCGGTGAAGAAGCGATTCGTCTTTGTCGAGACTACCGTGGGCCAATCGATCTCTTGCTTACTGACGTCGTGATGCCGGAAATCAGTGGACGAGAAGTCGCCGGAGCTGTGCAAGAGCTTCGCCCGGACACGCGCGTCCTGTTCATGTCAGGCTACACGGATGAAGCAATCGTCCGGCATGGTGTGTTGGATGCCAACGTGGAATTCATTCAGAAGCCATTCACGTGGGCCAGGCTCGGCAAAAAAGTCAGAGACGTTTTGGACCGCAACGCGGCTGCTAATTTAAGTCTATCCAGAACCTAACCTTCACGGTTACGATATTCCCGCCTTAAACCTCGACTGGGCTCGCACGTCCGCACAATCGAGTCAGCTATCTCAGAAAACTTTAGGAGAAGCCTCATGAAGACGGGAAACTCAACTGCCCGAGCAGCCGCCGCTCTATTGCTGATTCTACTGTTCGTGTCCCTGACGGGTGTGCAATCTGTGCACGCCCAGCGAAGAGAAACACCCGAAGGACGCACGGCACGCTACTACGACACTATTCGCAACCGGCCGCCTCAACTCCTCGCCTTCCTGCTCCGCATGCCCAAAGGCGCCGACCTGCATAACCACCTCTCAGGCGCGATCTACGCGGAGAGTTACATCCAGTGGGCCGCGGACCAAAATCTCTGCATCAATCAGACGAATATGTCGTTCGCGACGTGCGATCAGAGCCCTAACCAGGTGCCCGCGCAGTCGGCGCTGACAAATGGTGTGTTGTACCGGGACCTGCTTTATTCCATGTCAATGCTCAATTGGCAGCTTTCGGGTCAGAGCGGGCACGATCACTTCTTCGACGCGTTCGCGAAGTTCGGCGCAGTGTCAGGTACGCAAACGGGCCCGATGCTGGCGGAGGTAGCCAAGCGCGCCGCCAAGGGACGCCTTAGATATCTGGAGCTGATGTTTACTACTGACGGCGGGACCGCAAGCCGTATCGGTGGCCAGATAGGTTGGGACGGGAATTACGAAGGCACGCTGGCGAAATTGAAAGCTGCGGGCATCAACGACGTGTTGGCCCAATCGAAGACCAACCTGGACAAAGCCGAAAAAGATAAAGACGCGCTTCTGAAGTGTGGCACCGCGCAGGCCGATCCGGGATGCAGCGTGACGATCCGTTACATTTATCAGGTCTCCCGCGGTGCGGCGCTCGGGCCTGTGTACGCGCAGATGGTGGCCGGGTTCATATTGTCCAGCGCGCCTGACTCGAAGGTCGTCGCGCTCAACCTCGTACAGGCTGAGGACAGCTACCCTTCAATGGGCAACTTCACGACGCAGATGAAAATGCTCGACTTTCTTCACGGCCAATATCCCAAAGCACATATCACGTTACACGCCGGCGAGCTCGCGCCGGGACTCGTGCCGCCAGAGGGTTTGTCGTTTCACATCCGGCAATCAGTAATGCTCGGACACGCCGAGCGCATCGGACACGGCGTCGACATCATGCACGAAGACGAGCCCGAGGAATTGCTGCGAGAGATGGCACGGCGCAACATCATGGTCGAGATCTGTCTGACGAGTAATGCCGTGATTCTCGGCGTAAGCGGCAAGGACCATCCGCTCTCCACGTACCTCGAATACGGCGTGCCGACCGCGCTGGCTACTGACGACGAAGGAGTGGCGCGGTCCGAGATCACGATGGAGTTTATGAGAGCGTCGCAGGACCAGCAGATGAGCTACGTTCAACTCAAAACCATGGCCCGCAACAGTCTTCAATACGCCTTTCTAGCGGGCGCAAGTCTGTGGCTCGACGCCAAGAAATTTATCAAGGTCCCTCAATGCGCCGGCGACACTCCGCCAAAAACCCCGCCATCTCAACGCTGCCAGGAATTTCTGTCGGGCAGCGAAAAAGCGCGGCTTCAGTGGGCGCTGGAGGGTGATCTCAGCTCATTCGAAAGTCGCTATTAACTTATTTATTCGCCTCTCATTCACACCTGGCTTCAGCCAGGTGTCACCGGTACTCTCGGCCACCGGGAAACCGTTTAAACGGCAATAACATACTTGACTCATAAACGCGGGTGTCCAGCACAATCTGGGGGATCTCAAACATGCTCAAAGCTTACGCAGAGCTATTCTATTTAATTGGCGACATGCTGGGCAGCTTCGGCCACGGCACGGAGATGTTAAGCAAGCCTAATAGGGAATTGAGCGCTAAGGCCAGAGAGCTCATTCTTTCCAATTTGCAGGCTGCGCTAACGATATGCGCGGAAGTAAATCTTCCCGTGACGGTGAAAGGGCTACAGTGGGCCAGTAAACAACTTGAACCAGAGACGGTGACCTACGGAAAAGCGGGCGAGGTCTATCGAGAGTTAGGTCGGTTAATTCAATACGAATTGTCGTCGATCCGATTTCTATACGTCCCGCCAGATCGGGCGCTGTATTACCAAAAGAGAATTAAGGCCGATGGGGATAAAACCAAGCATAGCCTGCTCTCTGATAAAGCCAAGAAAAAGTTCGCTCAGTCAATCGAGGACGCAGAAGAAGCCGCTAATTGCATCGCGTTGGGCCGCTACACAGCAGCCGTATTTCACATGATGCGGATAATGGAGCGCGGTGTTCAGAGACTCGGGAAAAAACTGCAACTCACTATCTCTGTCGAGGAAAAAGACTGGGGATTGATTAGCAACCACATCAACGGTGCGTTGAAAAAACTGCCTAATAGCACACCGCAAGAAAAGCGCGTACACGCACGATATTCTAAAGCAGCCGTCTACTTGGATAACGTTAGGGAGGCATGGAGAAATCCAACCATGCACCCGAAAGAAACCTACACTGAAGAAGAAGCGGAGAACGTTTTTAGATTTGTGAAGCAATACATGGACTATCTGACAGCGATCCTTTAAGACCGTCTGGTTGGCTTTTTGTGTCGCTCTTTGCTGCGCTCTTCTTTCGCCATCTCTTTGTCTAGTTCCTTTTTCGGCACAGCCATTAACGCCTTACCGAACTTCTCAAATCGTTGTTGCTCCTCACTCGTCGCAGGCTCTTTAGGCTTCGCTGTCTTCATAGCGTCTCAGTCTATCACGATTTCCGCGCTCGTCGGCGCACAGGAGTTCGATATTGAAGCAAGTCTTGGTGTCGCGTGCGAAGTGCGTATGACAACCACTGCCACGACACTCCGAGACTGCGAGCGGCGCGACTGATTCTACCCTTAGATTCTTCCAGTGCGAACTTAATGACTTCCCGCCCTCTTGATAGCCTGTCTTGGCCCATCGCGAAGCCAGAAAGAAGCTGACCACGCTCCGAAACTACTAAGCGATCTCCGAGTTCACGAAACGCAGCAACCATAGCTTCTGTAGCACGATGCGCAAGGCCCGCTTGGTCGGATAGATCAATAGCTCGTCTAAACGTCGTGAGTGCTGCGCCGTATCTTTCACTGCGCGCCAACACTCTGCCATAGGTGATCAGAGCTTCAGTCAACAATTCAATGTTCCCGCCCCTGTCCTGAACGCGCACCGCTGAACGTGCTACGCGCTCAGCCTGTGTGATGCGTCCCTGCGCGAGAAGAATGCGTGCACGAGTTTCGTCAACCTGAGCCGCAGTGCGCGCGTCTTTGATGCGCACATAGATCCGGCGCGCACGATCCAAGTGTTCGTTTGCTTCAGCGTATCGATTGATCTTGAAGTACAGATAACCGAGATTGGTTTCGACATTCGCAAGGTATTGACGATGCCCTGATAGTTCAAGGTGGTAACTGGCGGCGGCGTATTCAACCAAAGCGCGGTCGATATAGGCA
>Ga0307505_10000322_pt1 | contig 55438 bp, 44 predicted proteins | sample 23_S_MG_FD_202183 | JGI IMG/M metagenome (GOLD analysis project Ga0307505, IMG submission 202183) | Soil microbial communities from Populus trichocarpa stands in riparian zone in the Pacific Northwest, United States - 23_S | ecosystem: Environmental > Terrestrial > Soil > Riparian zone > Trees...
AAGAACATCGGCCTTCTGCTCGGTGGTGAACTGACGACGGGCTCGCTTCGATTTCGACATGACGGCTCCTCCTGCCGTGTGCGTAACACAGCGGTTGGCCCGTCACGTTCCGACCGAGGCGGCACAGTCCCACATAGGAAGCGGCGTGATAGTCTCAGGTGGTCCCATATATACGAAGAGCAAGCCAGCCAACGCCGTTACTGGGTAGCAGGCCGTCCTCACATCCCTACAGGATCGTTCGAACGGTCTCTGAACGCACGCACCGCGCTGGTCAAAGAGCCATCCGTGATAGGCGCACCGGATGCCGGCATTCTCGACGTAGCCATACTGTAGCGAGGCCCCGCGGTGGGGACACCGCTCGCAGATTGCAATGAAAGTTCCATCGATGAGTTGGACAACAATCAGCGATTCGCCGAGGATCTCCACCCGGCACAATGGCGCAGTCGCACGAACGGCGGATACTGGACAAAGCGGGTGCCAGTACCTGCGCAATAAGTTACCTCCGGGCGTTTTAGGACCAACCTCTACGAGTCGTTTGGCATCGGTGGCATTCATCGCGCGCCCCCTTTTCTACTGGCAGCTTCCGTTGTCCATGAACAGCAGCGTCTGCCATTCCCAAGTAGGTGGCTCGTCAGCATAGAGAACGATCGAAAGCCAAGAGATATGGGAATACGCCTGGCCACGCCGCTGTCTCCGTCCCTCATTGTTGATACCGCGATAGTCCGAGCAAGCATTTAGCGCCAGTCCAGAATGCAACTGGGCAGTTCGGCCGGGAGGCTGGCAGAGAACTCGATGTCTCGGCCAATGAACTCGTCGTCGCTCCCGTAGCCCCAGCGAACTCGCACGAAGCGAGCCCCGACTCTTCGTGCCACCTCCCAGTCCTCAAGTCGGTCTCCGACACAGGTGACGCCTACCGGACCATGCCGCTCGCGCAAGTGAGTTACAAGCGAGGCGCCGCGATCAGCCTTCGTCGATATACCGAAGTTGGTTTCGCAAGCGGCCATCGAGGAGTCTGCTCCGGATACAGCGAAGAAGAGACTTGCGAGGTCTGTTTGGGCGAGAATTGACTCAGCGAAGGGCTGAATGCGGTTGGTCAGGACGGCGCAGCAGACGATCTGCTCATTGGACGCCAGCCTTGTTACTGCTGCGGCGATTCCCGGAAATGCGCGAATGTGGTCCAAATATGCCGCCATTCTCTCCCGAAAGTGGCTGATCATTCTAGCGAGAACGTGGCTGGGCGGTGCGCAGTACTCGATGAGCGCTGCGTGAAGATCAGGACCAGCGAAGCGGCGAAGCAACTCAGGCTCCGCAGGCACGTGATAGCCGGCTTCCACGAGGCACTCGGCAACTGCCCGGAGGATTTCTGACCTGGAGTCGACGAGAGTTCCGTCGAGATCGAAGATCGTGACGTGTCTTGCGCGTGTCATTTGCCACCCCTGGGTGGGCCCTCTCGCCACTCGCGGCTGCCAACCTTACGCGACCAAGTAGCGAGAAACTGTGGAGGTGTCGTCGCGAGTTGGTCTACTTCGCAACGAACGACGAAGCACCACTCGCGGCGCCGAACAAAGCCAGCAAGGATTAGTCGCGCGATCGGGAACCGCCACAGATGTCGGAAGATCCGGCCGAAGTTGAGCAACTCGGGCACCCTATCGACACCGATAGCTTGGGCGGCTGCGACCACGCCGAATGTCTCAGATCCGGCTAGGATGAGGATCGAGCGTTCCTGAGCGATAGGGTTGGCCACACACAGGCCGACACCAACGTCCCGACGGGTGAGACGACCCTCCTGTGTGTTCTCATACTCCGCACGGCCAATGGCGCGGCTTTCTCCACCAATGCGAGCGGAAACTTCCCGCCCGTCATGCCCCGTGAAGTGGACAGGGACGTCGATCCGCTCCATTACCGCTGCCGTTGCCTCATTTCCACGCGGCCACCCCAGCAGGATGAGATCCTTAGCCAGTGATTGTGCCGTCCAAGTGCTGCTTGGATGGATCGTAGGAAAGACGCCGCGGTTGACGGCCGCTGCACCGAGAAGCCCACTTATGTGTGCAAGTCCCATTACTGGACCGTAACCGAAGACCGGTAGTCCCGATGCCCGTGGCGTCACCCGCCGTGTGTGCGATCACACGGAATGGCGACCCGATGTATATCAGTGGCGAGCTAGAGATCCCCATGCGCAGAAGGGCTGCGGTCGGGCGTCTCCACAATAGTGCGCGGACCACCCGCTGCTGAAACCTGTCTGCGAGAACGCTTAGAATTGCGCCCAATGCAGCTCCAGCTAGTAACGTTAGCATGGCTTCTGTCGCAGGCCTCCCCAAACTGAAGGGTACCCCAAACAATGTGCAACAGCGATGACATTCCTCGGCGAGAGCCCACTTAGCTAAGCTAGATGACCACCGCTCTCACCGCTGCGGGACAGAGGGCGATCCCGCGCGGTCCCGTGTGCTCGTCCCGACCGCCGGATTTGAGTGGTGTGGATGTCTAGTGACTCCGCGCGAGGCTTCGGGATGCAGTCGAGAATCGCCGCGACTTTGAGCGATCGTCGCAGATTGCCCCGAAGTGGACCATGGGATAAGCTGGGCGGACGGCTGAGCAGGCCCCGGGTTTCTGACTTGGGCCCTCGAGGGGACAGCTTGGCCTGGGGAGCGTCCGTCCGTTGGGCGAGATCATCCTGAAGGCGTGAGTCCAGATGGTCGAAGAGGAGACGCTATCGGGTCGAGGGCGGACCGGCTGCAGGGGCAGCGGTCGTGGTGCGGCGGGGGTTCCACCATTTGGTGGGGATCTGATCTGATAGCGATCGGTACGGGTCGCGGGTGCCGGGAAGCAGGACGAGAACGAATAGGTCGGGCAGAGACATTACCGCTTCAGACGGCCCATGGATAAGTTCGGCGAGCTTCACCTTCACCGACGAAGCGAGTTTTTACCGATGACTACTTCGCAAGCGCACCCTCCGATGTCAGCCCGTATCGTTCAGGCTATAGTCACAGGCGATATCAGTTTGCTGACAGTTCTCCTACGCATCCTAATTACTCCCTTCTGCGTGGATACGACAGTTGCAGCAGTCGCAGTTTTCGACATGTACCGAAACCAATCCAATTGTCTTAGAATTCGGGTCGAATCGGTTGGTCTTGCATTTGGAACTGGCAGATGAAACGATTTGGGACGCACGGTCTGCTCATACTTTCGCTCTTCGGCGCGGGTGTCGTGTCGTGGTTTTTGCCCGATGGAGTTGCATTTGTTCTCCGCGCGCTGGAGCTGCGTACCCCTGCCCAGGACGTCCTTGTCCGGTTCTTTTGCACATGTTTCGGCGTGTTGTTTGCCTACATCGCTGTCCTCGTAGTGCGGTTAACAACACAACTGACTGAGGCCCAAGGCAAACTCTATCTGGAGATCAAGAGCGGGATGGAGACGCCGAAAGAATACGATGCCGTAATCTCGGCGGCACTGTTGCGCGCGTTCAGCGGGAGCGAAAGTGTTGCCGCGACGCTGCATAACGAGTTTCGGCCATTGATGCAGCGGCTAGTCGCGACTCGAGAGATCACACGCCTAGCGGTTAGACCTGTAATGCGGCGGCTCCTTGGTGAACTCACGCGTTCGCTCGACAAACTATTCACGGCGACGCTTTCGGTAGGAGCATCAGAACATCTCGAGGTCACTCGAAGCTTGGCTCCGATCGTAGAAAACTATATTCAGGTTCAGCAGCGAGCATTCGACCCTGATACGCAATGGTCCATGGAATGGGTTCGCCTCTTAGATAAATTGGCAACTCGGGACATGGCGCGCATATACATTGTCGTCTGCGACAGGGAAACGCTGGCCCGTGAACGAACTAGTTTGCTTAAGATGAAGGATATTCTGCTGCCACGCGGTTTCTACTTGAAGGTGTGTGATCGCGGAGCGATTTCTGAGGGCGGACTGGCGCAGATGCCGACGACTGCTGTGCTTGAAGTCTTTGATGAGGCTCTGATTAAGCTGCACCTCGTACCTGCGAACGGTTACGTCGGGGGGGGCGCCGTCGAGGTTAGCTTGATCGATCGAACGATGCGACAAGACATTTGGGATTTGCTTTTGCGAATCAGAGAGCACGCAGTTGATTTTCAATGACCTCCATGATGAGGCGTTTGCCCTCTTGTTGCGGCGGCTAGATTCGAACGGCCTGCTTCAGCTCTGTCGCGCTTTTGAGTGAACCAGAGGCGAACTAGTCTAGCCACCGCCCTCATTTCAAGTGCTTGACCCGCAGTTCATGACCAGGACATCGTTCACGCCGAGATCCAGGACCTCGACAAGAAGCTCATCGCGACCACCGTCGGCCGCGTCGCGTCTTCAACATGCATCTTCCCGAGGTCATCCCGTTCATCAACGGACTCCTCAAGAAGAAGGGCCTGCAGGAGCTGGTGAACTACTGCTTCATCAACTGCGGCAACGCCCAGACAGTGGAGATGCCCGGGCGGCCTCAACGACCTCGGCTTCCTCTACGCGACCAAGGCCGGTGTCTCCATCGGCGTCGACGACATGGTCATCCCGGCGCGCAAGCAGGAGATCGTCGAGAACGCGCGCAAGGCCGTCCTCGAGGTCGAGCGCCAGCGCCTCGACGGCGCCATCACTCACGGTGAGCGCCACAAGAAGATCATCGACATCTGGCATCGCGCCACCGAGAACGTCTCCGACGAGATGTTCTCCGAGATGAAGCGTGTCGAAGAAGAGAAGGGGGAGTTCAACCCATCTTCATGATGGCCGACTCCGACGTCCGCGGTTCCAAAGAGCAGGTTCGTCAGCTCGCCGGGATGCGTGGTCTGATGTCCAAGCCCTCGGGCGAGGTCATCGAGACCCCCATCACCGCCAACTTCCGCGAAGGCCTGTCGGTGCTGCAGTACTTCATCTCCACCCACGGCGCCCGTAAGGGTCTCGCGGATACCGCACTCAAGACCGCGGACTCGGGCCCCCAGCTCAACAGCAAGGCACGGACGAGGCCAAGTCAGTCTGGATGATTCACGACAGTCGCGTCTACGCTGTCGTCCTGAGCGGGTGGCGGGTGGGTGCGAAGGATCCCCTGCGGTAAACGATGCCCGCGCAGGTTGGACGAGACCGCGGTTCTCGTACCGGCACGCTCGTCGTTCTTCGCACGAGATCCTTCGCCGTCTACGCGCTGGGCTCGCGTGCGAACGCCATCGAGATCGAACCATGCGGCGTGCAAGCAAACGCGCCGAACATCACTCAGGCTTGAGTCGCGGACGCCAATAGTCCGGCTTTCGGCTCGTGTGCGCTAAGGCCACGATCTGCAGGTGGTCGCCCTGCTGCCGATAGATCACAAAGAAAGGAAAGTGTCTCAGCGGAACACGACGAACGAGACCGCGCGTGCGTTGAACGGGTTCCCCGATCCCAGAGTGAGCGGAGATCAGCTCCGCTGCTGCTTGAAGGTCCTGCCACAGCCGGTCACCCAGTCCGGGCGATTCAGCTTCGTATCTCCGCAGGTAGTACTCGATCTCGTCCTGCGCGAACGAACTGGGCCGGACCGGGGTGGTCACCGGCCGAAGACATCCCGTTCCATTCGCGCGCGAAACTCATTCCAATCGGAGGTCACGGCTTCGCCACTGTCGAGGGCGGCACATCGGCGCTCAATCTCGCGCGCCCATGCCTCATCGATCCCTTCACGCTCGTCCTGGTCGAGACTCTCGAGCAGGCGCGCTGCGATCTCTGCGCGCTCATGCTCGGGTAGCTCGAGCGCCACCGTCAGAACCTTCTTGGCATCAAGCATCGCAGCCCAAGTTTAGTCCAAGCACGAGGAGATCGTCGAGAACGCCCGCAAGGCCGTGGATCGCATCGTCGGTCGCATCTCGCAGGAAGACATCTTACGATCGGCTCACGGGGGACCAGCTCGCGAGCGCAGAGCGAAGAATCATCGTCTGCCGCGTGAACACATCCGTCTACGTGAGGCGGCTGGAGATCGTCGGTGACGACAAACGCCTCGTCGGCGAGAACGAGATTCATCCGCCGATCACCATCCAGCCCGGGGACCATGTCGAGCTTTACGGAATTGTGGTACTCCCTCGAGCGAGCACCGCTGCCACACGAAAGATCCGCTGCGTCAGACAAATGACGAGATCTCGGTGCGACAGCGAGCGGATGCGGTGGGCGGACAGACCGCGAGAGGTAAGCTCGGGTTTCTTCCTCGAACGCGGCGCTGAGACAAACGATCAGGCCTTCGGAGGTCGATCGAGAAGCCTGAGCACCGCTTGCTCGAGGGTGCCAAGCTCGCACTCGACGACGTCCCAGACCAGGGCGAGGTCCACGCTGAAGTAGCCGTGAATGAGGCGGTCACGCATCCCGGCGATGCTGGTCCACCGGACGTCTGATGAGGAATCTCGAGTCTGGCTGCTGAGGGCTTTGACCGCTTCGCCGATGATCTCGAGATTTCGCACGACTGCATCCTGGGTTTTGCCGTCGGTGAGGAATGCCTAGCGCGTGGTCACGTAGCTACGGATCCGGGCAGTTGCGTCTCGGATGTGAAGGAGCCGGAGATCGTCGCCGTTCACAGCGCGATCGCGTCCTTCTCGACCGATTCTCGGAGGTAGGGGCTGAGTGAGTTCGGCGTGAGCACGTCGACAGCGATTCCGAGGTCTGCTTCCAGGGCGTGTTGAAGGTCGATCAGATCGAGGAGCGACCGCCCCTCTTCCATCTGGACCAGCAGATCGAGATCACTTCCTTCCGTGGCCTCGCCCCGCGCATGCGAGCCGAAGAGTCGCACCGAGTGGGCGCCGTGCTGCCGGCTGATTGCGGCGATTCGGTCTCGCTGTTCCTTCGTGAGCTGCATTGCGCGTCGATTGTATCGCCGCTGACAGTCGGCAACGCCCAGACCGTGGAGATGCGTCAGCGGCCTCAAAAGCCTCGGCTTCCTCGATGCGACCAAGGCCGGCGTCTCCATTGGCGTCGACTAAATGGTCATCCCGGAGAAGCGACGGGGGAGTTCAACCCCATCTTCATGATGGCCGGCTCCGGCGCCCGCGGTTCCAAAGAGCAGGGCCGCGAGCCCGCCGGGAAGCGCAGCCTCACGTCCAAGCCCTCGGAGGTCATCGAGACCCCCATCGCCGCTAACTGCCGCGAAGGCCTCTCCGTGCTGCAGTACTTCATCTCCACCCACGGCTCCCGTAAGGGTTTGGCCGACACAGCACTCAGGGCCGCCGACTCGGGCTACCTGACCCGGCGCCCTGGTCGACGTCGCGCAGGACGTGATCATCACCGAGCAGGACTGCCAGACCTTTCGACGGCATCACCGTCACCCCCATCATGGAAGGTGGCGACATCCGTGGGGCCGCTTACGCGACCGCATCGTCGGCCGCATCTCGCAGGAAGACAGCTTGCGATCCGCTCACGGGCGACAAGCTCGTGTCGCAGAACGAAGAGCTCTCCGACGAGCTGGTTGAGCTCCATTCATGAAGCGGGCATCGAGCAGGTCAAGATCCGCAGCACCTGAGAGAGGCGCCTCACCTGCGAGATCCGCGGCGTGACACGAAGGCCGCAACCAGGCCATCGGCAAGCTGGTCGAGATCGGTGAGGCCGTGGGCGCCATCGCCGCCGAGTCCATCGGCGAGCCCGGCACGCAGCGGGTCCCACGAGTTTCCGCCAGCGACGGGTCTCGCGTAAACTGGTCTCGCGTGAAGTTTGAATGGGATCCGGTGAAAGCCCGTGCAAACGAGGAGAAGCACGGCGTCACCTTTGAGGAGGCGTCGACGGCTTTCGCGGATTGAGACTCGATCACGGTAGCCGATCCGGAACATTCAATCGGTGAGGAGCGATGGTATCTGGTCGGCCTCTCGGAGCGGGGCCGCCTCTTGGTCGTATGCCATACCGAGCGCGGCGAAAGCTTTCGGGTCATTGCCGCGTGGAATGCAAACAGACGTCAACGGAGACAGTATGAAGAGCAGTTCGAAGAAGAGCGCTAGATCGACTGGAACGGCGACGGTTCCCGATATCGACTTCTCTGGTGGAGTCCGCGGCAAGTACGCCGCCCGTTACGCAGAGAGTACGAATATTGTCGTCCTTTCGCCTGATGTTGCTGAGGTGTTTCCCAACTTCGAAGCTGTCAACGAGGCGCTGCGAACACTGGTCCGGCTTTCCGGTAAGACAGTACGGATTCCAACGACGAGACTCCCAAAAGCACGCGAATAACGTCAACGTTGAAGGTGTGTGTGTTCTTGTAGTCCATGCGACGCATGCCCTCGCGCGCCTGGAGCAGAGAGAGCGCCGGAGAGGTGGGCAGCGAGCTGCAGTCGAAGTTGGCGAACGCCGACATGCAGGCTGCACCGAAGGCGCTACTCCGCGCCGCCAGTCGCGCTCGTGAGATCGCCCGCCAGTCGAACACCGCGATCGTGATCGTCCGCGACGGGGTCTGGTGGAGGAGAGTGGTACGGAAAGCGACAAAGAGAACATGCCCTGATCCGTTGGGCGACCCGTTCACCTCGGCAGTGTTGCGAGTACGAAATGGGAAGCGTTCGGTGCTGAATCCCGGGTCACGGTGATTCGCGTCAGTGACGCACGGCGCGTCTGCGCGATGACTGGGTGCCGATGGTGAGATCGGAGCGCATCATCACGATCGTGTACGGGTTCCAGGTCGACCCTGTGTAATAAATGGAGAGCTTGTTGCCCGTGACCCGGGTGAAGCGCTCGATCATGTAGGGCGCATAGAATCCGCCCCGGGTGGTATAGGGGTCGTTCTGCCCGATGATCGGGCCGTTCAAGCCGTCGCCCGGGGGATTGGGGACGATGCTCGGGTCGTGAATGTACTGACCCATCGCGCCATCGCGAACCTGGTTGAAGATCAGCTGTGGCGCGCTCCAGGGACCCCACGGCTGCGATGCATACGCGAAGTAGACACCCCTCGTGGACGACGAGGATCCGAAGGTGTCGTAAGTCATCAGCCAGAGGCCCAGGTCGCTCGAGAAAGTCACCGATGCATTGCCGATGGTGGGCGTCGTGTTCGTGTCGAGGACGACGGGGACCGATGCGGACTCCGACGTGCTCCAGGTGGGCTGTCCGTTCACGAGACCGGTGAAGTAACGCGTGCCTTGTCCGCTCTCGAAGCTGCTGGCCGGGACGGTGGAGAGGTAGACGTGGCTGGCCCGGTACGCGCCCAGTCCAAAGATCAGCACGTCGCTCCCGAAACGGTAGAGCGAAGTGGTGATAAAGCGACCGCTGGGCATGGAAGACAACGTGCGCAACACGCTGAAGCGCCGGGTCGTCTCGTCGAATCGCGTCAGCACCGAGCGCTTGTTCGCGCTGGGGTCGGGGAGATCCCTGTCCGCGCCGCTGTCGCAGACGATGTAGGTGGCGTTGTCGAGCCGGATTCCGGCATTCGGGACCTCGGCCGCGCCCATGCGCACGCCCGCAATGCGGATGAAGTACGGAGTCCCATCGTTGTTGGAGAAGAAATCCAACATCAGTCCGCCCGCCGGATCGGTGCTCGTCGTCGAAGCCATGGTATCGCCGGCGAAGTATTCCTCGTCCGGGCCGGTCGTGTCGCCGAACAGGAAGATCAGCTTTCCCTGCGACTCGAACGAAGCGCCGAGGTCCGTTCCCACGACCTTCGCGCGGGCAATGGTGCGGCTCGCAGTCGGCGCGCACTGGCCGGTCTTCGCCAGCGCCGTGTAATCACAGTCGCCGACCATCTGTTCGACCTTCACCGAGGAGCCGGGAATCCAGGTGAGCTTCACGTCGGCCGCCGCTGCATCCAATACAAACAGGACGATTGCGGCGATCACTGCGGCGGGTCCTGTCCTCTTCACAGTTGATGAGACGATGCGCGATGGGAAGTGTGTACGCGGTCCGGTCCCCCAGCTCCAGCAAGGCACGGACGAGGCCTAGGAGCCTGCGCGGCAGAAAACACGTTGGCCTCGGAGCTGCCGCACGTGCCCAAGGCTATGCCAACCAGCGCCGCCGGCCGTGCCGGCTAGTCAGCCTGGATGATTTACGACAGTCGCGTCTACGCTGTCATCCTGAGCGGGTGGCGGGTGGGTGCGAAGGATCCCCTGCGGTAAACGATGTCCGGCCCGCCGAGAGCTCCATGGCCGCTTCCAGAGCGTCATCGTCGATGTTGAGCGTGGTTCGCATGCATCTGCACCTCGGCGCATATCACGGAATCGGTAAACGCTTGGATGAAGATCAAACGTTATCTCGACTGATCCATGAGTGAACCCAATCACTTTGCAATCTGTATCCATAACGGCGAATACGCCGGGACGCTGGAGCTTCGCAAAGTGTACGAAGTTCTCGACGACGCCTTGGCCGAGAAGCGCAGTTACATGCGCGTCATTGATGAATCCGGCGAGGACTACCTTTACCCCAGCTCGTGGTTCATTCCTGTCGCAGTGCCTGAAGGCGTTGAACAGTTGCTGCACGAGCTCGCTGCCAAGTGAGGAAGTTTTCCTGGGGCGAGGACGCGCCCCGGCCAGCCGGCGGGACGCCGTCGCTCGCTTTCGCCGCCGGAGGCGGCTCGGAGGGTAGCCGGTGGTGTGAGCGGAGCGAGCGACCACCGGTTGTGGTGACCCTCGTTTCGTCGACCCTGGAAGGGTCGCGGAGCTTTCGCGGGCCTTCGGCACCAACAGCCATTCTTGGTGAAGCCTCCGCGACCCCTTCAGGGTCGAAGTCCATTCGCCCAAACGGAACCGGTGGTCGCTCGCTCCGCTCACACCACCGGCTACCCTCCGTGCCGCCTCCGGCGGCCCGGTACCGCACGCGGTACCACCCGGCCGCCCAAGAATGTCCAAGACTCCAGCCGCCCGCGTAGCGGGCGATTCGCCCGTTAGCACGGGCCCCAAGGTAGGAGCAGGTTCCCTGTCCTCAAACGCCGCCGCTGCGGGCGTGGCGACTACAATCGCCGGATGCGCTTCGCACGTTTACTTCTTCTGGGCATCGCCTTGCTATCCGCGACCACTGCGGCGGCTCGGAGTGTGGCGACGTTTTCGATCGTCGCGCGCGATCCGCTGACGGGGGAGGTGGGCGTCGCGGTGGCGTCGCGGTTCTTCAGCGTCGGCAGTGTGGTCCCGTGGGCGCAGGCGGGTGCGGGCGCGGTGGCCACGCAGGCGAATGCGAACGTCGCGTTCGGTCCGCGCGGTCTGGAGTTGCTCGAGCGCCACGCCAGTGCGAAGGAAGCGCTGGAGATCCTCATCCGTGGGGACTCGGGGAATGGCACGGGCGGGCGGCAGTTGGGGATCGTCGCGGCCGACGGGTCGTCGGCAACGTACACGGGCCCCAACTGCAATGCCTGGGCGGGCGGGCGCAATGGTCCGAACTATGCCGTGCAGGGCAACATCCTCACTGGCGAGGAAGTCGTCGTGGCGATGGAGAAGGCGTTTCTCGAGACCTCGGGAACGCTCGCGCGCAGGATGTACGCCTCACTCGTGGCAGGCGATGCGGCCGGCGGCGACTCACGAGGCAGGCAGTCCGCGTCTCTGCTCGTCGCGAAGGAGGGCGCCGGCTTCAATGGCGGATCCGATCGCGCCATCGACATCCGCGTCGACGACCACACCGATCCTTTCCGCGAGTTGGGCCGACTGCTCGACTATGCGGAGATGAACTACGCCTGGAACCGCGCCTGGACCGCGTTCACGCAGAAGAGGTATCCCGAGGCGCTCGTTGCGCAGGAGCAGGCGGCGACGCTCGCGCCGGAGAATGCCGAGCTGATTTACGATCTGGCTGTGATCCGCCTCGCCGCGGGACAGCGCACGGAAGCGTTGCCGGCACTGGAGAAGGCGCTCCGTCTGAACCCGAAGCTGAAGAAGCAGGCCGCCGTCGACAAGGATCTCGACGCTCTCCGGAGCGACCCTGCATTTCAGGCGATGCTCAAGCAGTGAGACGGGCCGGCCCGGCCGGCTACGCTGGTTGGGCCGGCACGGCCGGCTGCGCTGGTTGGCATAGCCTTGGGCTCGTGCGGCAGCTCCGAGGCAAATATCCCGCGCAGACTCCCCAAGAATGGTTGTCGGTTTTCGGGTTGTCAGTTGTCCGCGCCCGATCGCAGCTACGGAAAAATCACCGACAACCGAGAACCGCCAACCGACAACAGCGACAACCGAGCGTTACCCGTCTGCTACCATCGCGCACCGGTTCCCCACAGCATGTTCCAGCGATCACACCGCGCCCTGTATGCGGCGTTCGACCGTTTTCCCTCACGGAAGGGCGCTGCGATTCACATCGATCGCTTCGCGCGGACGCTCTTCGATCACGCAGGCGGTGGCGTGCTGGCGGTCCTCGGCGGACCAGGGCTTCCCGCGCATCAGGTCGAGGGCGCATGCGAGATCGTGCGCTTCCCGTTCGAGGTCGCGAACTTCCTCGAGCGCGCACTGGCGTTCGGCGACTGGCTGGGTGCGCACGTCGACTCGCTGGCCGGCTCGCTCGAGCTCTGCCACTTCCGCGATCCCTGGAGCGGCGCCGCGATCGCGTTGAACGACCGCCGTCGCTATGCGGTCGTCTATGAAGTCAATGCGCTGCCTTCCGTGGAGCTGCCTTCGCTCTTTCCCGGAGTCGGACCGCGCACGCTCGACAAGATCCGCGCGCAGGAGCTGGCGTGTTGCGACGCCGCGGATCGGATCATCACGCCGTCGCACACCACTGCCGCGTTCCTCACGTCCCTCGGCGTCTCCCACGCGAAGATCGAAGTGATCCCGAACGGCGCGGATCTCGTGGATGACGCGCCGCGACCGGAAGGCGCGCCGGAGAGTTACATCCTCTACTTCGGCGCAGCGCAGCGATGGCAGGGCATCGACACGCTGCTGCGCGCCTTCGCACGTCTCGCCGATTTTCCCGCGCTGCGGCTCGTGCTCTGCGCGTCGAACGACTCCCGGGCCTGGCGGTTCTACGGACGTCTCGCGGAGAAGCTGGGCGTCGCCGATCGGATCGTCTGGCGGCATGCGCTGGAAGAACCCGAGCTTGCGCGGTGGCGGGGTCATGCTGCGCTGTCCGTTGCGCCTCTCACGGACACACCGCGCAATGTCTTGCAGGGTTGTGCGCCATTGAAGATTCTCGAGTCGATGGCTTCCGGCCTCGCGGTCGTGGCTTCGGATGTGCCTCCCGTGCGCGAGTTGATCCGCGACCGCGAGAACGGCTGGCTCGTGCATCCCGAGCGGCCGGCCGAGCTCGCGCGGGCCATGCGCATTCTGCTCGATCATCCCGCGACGGCGCGACGACTGGGAGAGAACGCACGGCGGACGATCGAGGAGCACTACACGTGGGAACGTTCTACCGCGGCCTTGCGGGCCGTCTATCAAACTATGCTGAAGAGAGGAGCCCACAACCATGAGCGCCTGGACCACGTATCGATCGCTCAGCGCTGAACAGAGAGCGATCCTGAGGGCGAAGAAGCTCGACCTGCGCCGCCCGGTCGGTGAGTTGCTGACTCTTCTGAGGCCCTTGGCGGCGTGCGACTCGGTGGCGAACAAGGCTCAGCACAAGATGGGCTGCACGCTGGCGCTGATGATCTTTCTGACGCTCGTGGGCTTCGTGGTGCTGGCGAACATGCCGGGCCCGGTGACCTTGATGCTGTTCCTGCCACTGATCGTTTCCACCGTCGCCATGGCATTCTTCTATTCCTGGCTGCGCAGCATCGATGTGTCAGACAACCTGCGCTCGTTTCTGGTCCCCGTGCTGACGCTGTTCCGCGAGGACTTCGACCCGAGGTTCCCGGTTCATCTCCGCATGGACCTGAGCTCGCCCATGACCAAACTCAAGAAAACGGCGGAGAGCAAGCCGTACTCGCGGGCGAAGTATCACAGGGTGGTGGACACGATGTACCTCGATCCCTGGCTGACGGCCGACGCCGTGCTCGTGGACGGCACGAAGCTCTCCTGGTCGGTGACGGACCGCATCCGTGAGCGGAAGAAGACCAAGAAGAGTGCCAGCGGAAAGTCGAAGACAAAGACGAAGTATCGGAAGCTGAGCGACGTCGAAGTGCGTCTCGGGTTGCGCACGAAGAACTTCACGGTTGCCAAAGGGAAGCTCTCCGCGGACGGCAAACGCAGCAAGGTCGAGGTCCAGCGTCGCGTGCGCACGGACTCGCTCGACCCGATCAATCCTCGCACTCTCATCGATGCCATCGCGGGCGTGTATCGCGCGGCGCGTCCCGTCACGAAGGAGGCCACCGCTTGATCTGCGCGGCCACGAAAGGATTTCTCACCATCGGGGATTGCGGCAATCCGACCTCCTCCGTCTGCTCCCACTGCGGCCGGCCGATGTGCGCGGCTCATCTCTCTCCCGCCAGCGGCTTCTCCACGTGCTACGACTGCGCGGCCACGCAGCCGGCGCAGCAACAGCAGGGAACGGAGGACAACCAATACGACGAGACCTGGGCGCACGGCTATCGTTCGTCCTACTACAACAACAGCGGCTACCGTCCGTCGCAGACGACTTACAACACCGATGACAGGAGCTCCTTCACGGACCGTCACAACGACGGCTTCGACGAGGATCACGAGCCCGGCGGCTTCGAGGCGAGCTGACGGATGCGCCTGCTCGTGCTCACGGAGACGTATCCTCCCGACCGCGGCGGCATGAGCGAGTCGTGCGACCGGATCCTGCGCGGTCTCGCGCGTGAAGGTCTCGTTCTCGACCACCTCTCGCTCGACGTGGTCCACTTCGACCGGCGCGCGTCGCGGTTCGAGAGACGGATCACGTCCGCCGGCTCGCTCCTGCGCGTGCCCCCCGAGGCCGATGCGTCGCATGTTCTGAACCTGCTGTGGAACGAGCTGGAACGGGACGGCGACCTGCAGGCGATCACGCACGTCGTGGCCTTCGGCGGACACCTCCCACTCCTCGGTGGGCCCGTGTTCGCCGCCTGGATGAACAAGCCGCTGGTGACGCTGATCCGCGGCAACGAGCTCGATGCGGGAGTCTTCGATCCGCGTCGCCGAGGAGTGCTCGACGATGCCTTGCGCCGTTCCGCGGCCGTGTGCACGGTGACGACTTCGCACGCGGAGAAGATCGCCGCGCTCCATGAAGGCATCACCCCGCACGTCATTGCCAATGGCATCGACTTCGATCTCTGGGAGGCCACCGAGGCCGACATCGCGCGAGCGGCGAAGATCGCGGAGGTGGCGGCGGGGAAGCGCATCCTGGGCTTGTTCGGGCATCTGAAGAATAAGAAGGGTTTGCCGTTCTTCGTCGAAGCGCTCGCACGCTCGGGCGTCGCGGAGGAGTTTCATCTGCTGCTCTGCGGCGAGGTCGAGTCGCCCGGTCTTCTCGAGGCCGAAGGCGTCTCGCACACCGTCTTTCCAGTCATGGATCGGTACGCGTTGATCCCGATCTACCTGACCACGGATCTCGTCGTCGTGCCCTCGCACTACGACGGCTTTCCCAATGTCCTGATCGAAGCGATGGCGCTCGCGCGCCCGCTGCTCGCCTCCACGACCGGAGGCATGCGCGACGTGCTCACGGACGGCGGCGACGCGTTTCTCTTCGCGCCAGGCGACGTTCACGCGTGCCGCGATGCGATCCGCCGCGCCGCGCGGGCCAGTGGGGAAGAGCTGCGCCGCATGGGCAATGCCGCGGAGTCCGTCGCGCGTGCGCGTTGTGATGCCCGCGTCGAGTCGTCCCGTTATCTCGAAGTGTTGCGACACACACAGGAGGCTGCTGATGCGAAGAGGGATTCCCGTCCTGATGCTGGTTTTGGTCCTCGCGAGTTGTCGTGGAGAGAACGCCGGCGTTGACGCGACACCGTCGGCTTCGGGCGTCGCGACAACCGCGCCCGCGCAGGCCGCCACGACATCCGCCGGCTCGCAGCTCACGAGCGTGACGGAGAAGGGCGGAACGGTCACGATCACGTTCATGGAGAACGGCGTGCAGCAGGAGTTATACGGAGAGCTGCGCGACAACGGCAAGCGCAAGTACACGCTCGACGACGGTCCCGTGCTCTACGAGATCAAGCCCGGCGACGACCAGGGCTTCAAGCTCCGCAATCCCGACGGCTCGCTCCGTTGGAAGGTGAAGGTCTACCCCGACAAGATCAAGATCAGTGACAACGAAGAGAACAAGAATCCTTACGAGCTGAAAGCGCGCGCCGATCAACGCGTGAAAGTGCTCGCGCCAGGCGATCGCGAGCTCGGCAACGTCCGGTTCGCCGCGGAGAAGATCGACGTGGAGACCGCGGACGGCAAGGTCCTCTTCTCCAAACGCTCCGCGGCCCCGGCCGGCGGCTACGGCGTTCTGCTGCTCGACGCCATTCCGGCGCGCGAGCGTTACATCCTCGTCGCGGAGCTCGTCACCCGCGGCCGATGATCTTCTACTACGCGCCCGGCGGAGGCCTCGGCCACCTCACCCGCGGCCGCCGCGTCCTCGAGACCCTCGGCCTCACGCGCGAGGCCGCGTTCCTCACCGCTTCGCCCTACGCGACCGACGTGCGCGTCACGGGAACGATTCCGGTCGTGGGCATGCCCAAGAGTCTCGAAGGCGACCGTGATGCGCACCGCGCCTGGATGCACGATGCGATCGCCGGCGCGGATCGCCTGATCGTGGACACGTTCCCCGCGGGCATTCAGGGAGAGCTCGACGGTCTCGACGCGCCGATGGATCTCGTCGCACGCAGCCTGCGTTGGGACACTTACCGCCGCGAGGTGCCGTGCGCATTGCCGCACTTCGACACGATCTGGTCCATCGAGCCACTCGAGCCCGCGCATGAGACGGCGCTGCGCATGCAGTCAACATCGTGGCGTTCCCTCGATCTGCGGATGGCGTTGCCTCTCGCCGAGGATTTCCAAAGCGATTGGCTCATCGTGCATTCGGGCCCCGCGGACGAAGTGCATGAACTGGTCGCGTACGCCGAGGAGCTGCGTCGCATCGAAGAATCCTCGGAACGAGTGCTCGTGGCCACCCGTTGCGCGATCCCGCTGCCGTCGGAATTCGAGCTGATCGACGCGTACCCGATCACGCATCTCCTCGCCGGCGCCACGCGCATCGTCTCCGCGGCGGGCTACAACATCATGCTCGAGACGGAGAGCCACCACGACAAACACCACCCCATCCCCTTCCCGCGCCGCTACGACGACCAATACGCCCGCGCGTCGCGCCGCCGCGCTCCATCCCAACTGTGGAGCGGTGGGCTTCAGCCCACCGGGCACTCGCGATGAGTGCGCCGAAGCCGTGTGAGGCTCTCGGGAAACTCGTGCCGTAAGCCGCGCTCAGCGTCCAAGCCGAAGCGGCAGAGGGGCAGTGCCTCGCGAGAGCGCGGAGGGCTAAAGCTAAAGCCCACCGCTCCACCGCAGCCGCTCGCATGACGACACGACTGGAGGGCGACCCCTCATCCGCCTTCGGCACCTTCTCCCCTCTGCGGTGGGGAGAAGGCTCTCGGTGTGTGTGCATCGCGAGCTGGGTTCATCATTAGTTGAACTGGTTCATCGCGAGGGTGTGGAATCGAGAGCCTTCTCCCCCCGGGTTCTTGGGGGGAGAAGGTGGCCATCGGCCGGATGAGGGGGGCTTTGCAGCCTCCGATGAGTTTGCATTCTGACCCTGCTAACCAACTAAGTACAGCTTCCCGGAAGTACGGTGTCCAGTGGGTTGGGTTGTCAGTTGTCGGTTCTCAGTTCGGGGTGATCCATCCGTGGCGCGGCTGGGTGCAGACAACCGATCACCGACCACTGACAACGTGACCACTGGACGCTCGTTTCCGGGGGCTCGACGTGCTTTCTACCGCTCCGCCTCTTAGGATGGAGCGATGAAGAAACTGCTGGTGGCCGCCGCAGCAATCGCGCTCGTGGTCTGGGTTGTCTCGTGGTTCCGGACTCCGGAAGCGGTGGCCACCTCGGCTGCCAAGTCTTGGCCGGGAGGCATGGGCGCGCTCGACTCCGCCACCAGTCGGTTGCCGCCGGTGCGGGCGAACGACGCGTCGGTGAAGCTGACGGCGCTCGTGAGCGCGTTGCCGAAGAACGAGGCCGTCGACGAGTTCGTGGGGCGCGAGATGGCGCGCGGCGAGCTGACCATCGGCGAGCCGCCGGCACTCCCCGAGGTCTCGGCGATCCGTGAGTTGCTGCTGCGCGAGCCCATCGTGTGGGAGCGCCGCCACGAGGAGATTGGGAGCGAGGACACGACGGCGAGGCGTGCCGTGCAGATGACGGTGGCCAGGGCCCTCGTCGCAAGCGCGCTCGCGAAAGCGCGGGCCAATGATCCCGCGGCTTGGGAGGACCTGCACGCCGTGTGGAACCTCGCCCGCGCGCTGGACGGGCATCCGCAGATGATGTTGCAGACCGCCGCGTTGGCGATGGCGCGGATGATCAATGCCGTCGCCTGGAAGATGCCGCTGCCCGTGCCGGTGTGGCTCGGCGAGCTGCAGGCGCACGACCACGTGCTGCCGTTGCTGGGGGCCTTTCAGTATGCGGCGGCGTCTTACTGGGAGGACGGCGCTCGCATGTTTCCGACGAAGATGCTCGCGAACTCGGTCGAGCACGATCGCCTGATCGCGGAAGAGTTGTTGCAGACCACCCGGTGTGACGTGAACATGCGCGAGAACGAGTTGGGAGTGGACCTGCGCTTCGTCTGGCGCCGGGCGTTCCGCTACCGCGCCGAGCGCGAGGCCAGTGCGAACGCGCTGCGTGTCCGCGAGGGGAAGCCGATCGAGCACACCTCGCGCTGCAGCGACGGTGCGTGGACGTTCGACGGAACGACGCTGCGCTTCAGCCGCGAGATCGCCACCACTGCCCCGGACCGGCCGATGCCACTCGTCCTGAGGGTCCAGCCGTAGCGGTGCACGTAGGATTTCGGGCAGTTCAGGCAATTCGGCCTTGACAATGTCGGGCGTCGGAACTTAGGTATGAACGGGCGACATGAGCTCGTCCTCAGAGTTTCCGATGGGCTCCTCCTTCGGACATCACCACAGAGGACGGCACAGATCACGTACACCGTCCCCGCTGTCTTGCTAACCTTGAAGTACTGCGCGAGGCGCACACAATCCGCTGTCATCCTGAGCGGGTGGCGGGTGGGTGCGAAGGATCCCCTGCCGATGCACGACACACGCTCCGCCGGCATGGGATCCTTCGCCTCCCCAAAACCACCACCCGCTCAGGATGACAGGCCAAGGTATCGTTGGGTTGTCGAGCGCAGCCCGCGTCATGGATCACCATGGACCCTGTGATGAACGTGTTCCCAGTGCAGTAGCCACACAGAGAGGAGAAGTCCAAGTGCCTGACAAGGAACAAACGCAGAGCGGCAGTGAAAGCGAGAATCCCGTCATCCCCGCACCGACTCCCAAGAGGAGCCGGCCGCGGACCAACAAGGACTGGTGGCCGAACCAGCTCGACCTTTCGGTGCTCCACCACCACTCGCACAAGTCCAATCCGCTGCAGGCGGACTTCGACTATGCGCAACAGTTCAAGACCCTCGACGTCGATGCGCTGAAGCGCGACCTCATCGAGTTGATGACCACGTCGCAGGACTGGTGGCCGGCGGACTACGGCCATTACGGGCCGCTCTTCATCCGCATGACGTGGCATGCCGCGGGCACGTATCGCATCGCCGATGGCCGTGGCGGTGGAGGTGACGGCCAGCAGCGCTTCGCCCCACTCAATAGCTGGCCCGACAACGCGAACCTCGACAAAGCGCGCCGGTTGCTCTGGCCGCTCAAGAAGAAGTACGGGCAGAAGATTTCCTGGGCCGATCTCCTGGTCCTGGCCGGCAATGTGGCCATGGAATCGATGGGCTTCAAGACCTTCGGGTTCGGCTTCGGCCGTCCTGACGTCTGGGAGCCGGAGGAGATCTTCTGGGGTCCCGAGGACACGTGGCTGGGCGACGAGCGCTACAGCGGCGACCGCGAGCTCGGCCGCCCGTTCGGTGCCGTGCAGATGGGCCTCATCTACGTGAACCCGGAAGGGCCGGGGGGCAATCCGGACCCGCTGGCTGCCGCACGTGACATTCGCGAGACTTTCGCGCGCATGGCGATGAACGACGAGGAGACGGTGGCGCTGATTGTCGGCGGCCATACGTTCGGCAAGACGCACGGCGCTGCCCCCGCGCCGGACAACGTCGGTCCCGAGCCCGAGGCCGGTCCACTCGAGGACCAGGGCCTCGGCTGGCTGAACAAGCATGGCAAGGGGAAAGGCGCGGACACGGTCACCAGCGGCCTCGAAGGCGCATGGACGAACAACCCGACGAAGTGGGACAACGGGTTTCTCGAGAATCTCTACAAATACGAGTGGGAGCTGACCGAGAGCCCGGCCGGTGCGAAGCAGTGGACTCCCAAGAATCCCGAGGCAAAAGGCACCGTGCCGGATGCGCACGATCCGTCGAAGCGGCACGCGCCCATGATGCTGACCACGGACCTCTCGATGCGAATGGATCCGATCTACGGGCCGATCGCGAAGCGCTTTCTCGAGAATCCGGACCAGCTCGCGGACGCGTTCGCCCGCGCGTGGTTCAAGCTTCTGCACCGCGACATGGGTCCTCGGGCACGCTACCTCGGGCCCTGGATTCCGGAGCCGCAGCTTTGGCAGGACCCCGTCCCGCCGGTCGATCACGCGCTCATCGATGACCACGACATCGCCGCACTGAAGGCCAAGCTCCTCGCCTCGGGCCTGTCGGTCTCGGAGCTCGTCTCCACGGCCTGGGCGTCCGCGGCCAGTTTTCGCGGAACCGACAAGCGTGGCGGTGCGAACGGAGCACGGATCCGCCTCGTGCCGCAGAAGGATTGGGAGGTCAACGAGCCGGCCCAGCTCGCCAAGGTGCTCGCGACGCTCGAGCAGGTCCAGCAGGACTTCAACGCCTCACAGTCCGGCGGCAAGAAGGTCTCTCTCTCCGACCTGATCGTCCTGGCCGGATGCGCCGCCGTTGAACAGGCGGCGAAGAAGGCTGGTCACGACGTCGCTGTCTCGTTCGCGCCGGGTCGCACCGACGCCACGCAGGAGCAGACCGACGTCGACACGTTCGAAGTCCTCGAGCCGGTCGCCGACGGCTTCCGCAATTACATGCGCGCGGGCGATCCGCTGTCGCCGGAGACACGTCTGCTGGACCGGGCCAACCTGCTCCAACTGACTGCGCCGGAGATGACGGTGCTCGTCGGCGGCCTGCGCGCGCTCGATGCCAACGCCGGCCAATCGAAGCACGGCATCTTCACCGATCGCCCCGGTACGCTGACCAACGACTTCTTCGTGAACCTGCTCGACATCAACACGGCCTGGAGACCCGCCGCGGAGGAGAACGTGTACGAGGGTCGCGATCGCAAGACGGGCCAGCCGAAGTGGACCGCCACCGCCGCCGACCTCGTGTTCGGCGCCCACTCCCAGCTCCGTGCGCTGGCGGAGGTCTACGCGAGCGACGATGCGAAGGAGAAGTTCGTGCGCGACTTCGTGGCCGCCTGGAACAAGGTCATGAACCTCGATCGCTACGACCTCGCCGCCCAGGCGCGTTGATCCTGCAAGGCGCGGGCGACCCTGATTGGGGTTGCCCGCGCTTCTACCGCGAAGTTGCGACGTTCACGCGAGCAGCGGCGAAAGCGGAGCGCTGGCGTCTCGCCGGCTGGCCGGGGGGCGTCCTCGCCCCGGGCGGGGAGTGCGCCTTGCGCGAAGGACATTCGTCTCGCGATGCTGTGTTTTTCGGCTTCGAATGCGTGCCCGCGGCGGGACGCCGCAGGGCCAGCCGGCGTGGACGCCGGCGCTCCTCGGTCCTTTCCTCGCCACGTCCTCATCGCGAAGCCCACAGCGCTATCACCATCGCCAGCCCGACGACCGCGTATAGCGCGCGATAGCGCGTCTGCAGGCGGCTGACGCTCGCGTAGGTGAGGCCTGCGGCCAGAGCCTGAAACGACCAGTAGAGTTGAAGGGCGTAGAGGGCGACGAGCAGTGCGAGCGGGCGGGGAAGCATGCCGCGGAATGCCAATCCGAGCAGCACGAGGTGGGCCAGAGTGAACAGGGTCAGACTCGTGGAGAATGTGCGACGCGGGCCGAAGGCGACGGCGTTGGTGCGGATGCCATTGAGGGCGTCGCCGTCGTGATCTCGGATCTCCTGGGTCAGATGGCCGGCGGCGAAGATCAAGGCGAAGAAGGTGGCGATGGCGAGTCCGCGCAGGTCGAGTGCCGCTCCCACTGAGTAGCCGAGGAGGAAGTGGAGGACTCCTCCGGCCAGATGGGCCACGGAATTGAGAATCGGTTTGCCTTTCCAATGGAATCGCGGCAGGGAGTACAGGGTGCTCAATGCGCCAATGCCCAGCGACAGGCCGAGCGTGATCGCGCCGAGGCGGCTGAAGAGGAGCAGGCTCAGGATCAACAGACCCGCCGTCAGAACGCCCATCTCCCTGCGCCCGACACCTCGGGCGGTGAAGACGCGGGCGGCCTTGTTCGAGTCGGCGAGATCGGCCGTCAGGCCGGACCAGTCATTGAGCATGAAAATGTGCGCCACCAGAAGGACGTTGGCGACCAGGAGCGTCGCCAGAGCAGGGAGGTCCTGCACTCCGGGACTGACGATGGCGAACGCGGCGCCGAGCAGGGGCGGGCCCTGGAGCACGACGATGTCTTGCGGGCGCAGACAGGAGAGATAGTGGCGGATCAATTCTCAGAACCCTTCGAAGTAGAGTCTGAGCCAGAGGGCGTAGCCGGCATCCTCGGACCAGTAGTAGCGCGAGACCGTGGCGGTGAGGTCGTTGTGATACAGCAGCGGCGGATTTGTGCGGATGAGAGCAAAGTCGTCGCGGGCGAGCTCGCGTAACACCGCCCGCGTGAGCGTCGTGTCCGACGGCGAACCTTCGGAACTCATCCCATTCAGTAATCGGACCACGGACACCCAGATCTGTTGATCGGGAACAACGGTGTGCATGCGCGACTCAGGCAGTTCCAACGCGCAGCCCGCGTGCCGGAGGTCGGCGAGGCGCAGGATCGGGACCAGCGGCGTCTTTCGATAGTAGACCCAGACGCGATCGTCATTAACGACGGAGCGAAGTGATTCACAGAGCGCACGTGCGGCAGGCGGCCGCTCTTCGGACAGCAGCAACAGCAGATGCATCTGGATGGCGATGTCGGCAGGGTTGGGGTCACTGCCTGGGTCGAGGCATTGATAGGCCTCACGCGGTGCGAGCCACGTGCGGTAGAGCCCCTCCCGTGTGCGATAGCGGTCGATGGTTGCCAGTGCGGTCGTCAGTCGTGCGCGATCCGGTGCGGGAGCGATTTTCCAGACGAGAGCCGTGTTGTCGGTGTCGGGTGTAATGGCACAGCCGAGGGTGCCGATGCCGGGACCGGCGGGCAGACCGTGGTAGCGCACCAGTCCGCCGGACTCGATCTGGCTGGTCAGGTGCCTGCGGGCGCGCTGCACGCTGTCGTCGAGACCGCTGGCGGCCCCGACAGGTTGGAGCAGGTCCAGGAGGAGAGCGGTCAGGAACGTGTTCATCTCCGGACGAGGCTCGTGAAAGCGGGTGTCACTCGTGAAGGTCGTGAGCCAGAAGCCCTGCTCCTGCTGATGCTCGCGAAGTCGTGCGGTCGCCTTCTCGAAGTTCTCGATCAGATCGGCGGGCACCTGAGCTGCTCGTGCGCGTACGACTCCCGAAGCGACACGCCCGGAGGCCGCCCGCACGGTCAGCGTGCGTTCCTGAAGGTAGCGTGCCTCCTCCCTCCCCGCGGCCCAGACCATGGCGGTCAGTTGATGTTCGCCGGGCGCGAGGTTGGTCGTGTCGAGCCGGACGCGCCAGCCGGCGGGACTCGCCTCGTGAAGCGCGTCGCGGACGTCGGGGCGGTCGAAGAACGAGTTGGTGGCGACGCCGTTGCGTCCGTCGATCATCACGGCCACCTGCAGAGGCGTCTCATCGCCAAACAAAGCCCAGCCGGTCGCGAAGGCTTCCTCGCCGGCCATGACTTCGGTGACCAATCGGCCGCCGGCTTCGATGGCGTCGAAACTGCCGCGCGTCATGGTCGACAGCTCCGCCGGCGCGAGTCCGTGCTTCAGCGCGGCGAGGAACGAGGCGTTCCGCCAGTCCCACGCGGCCTTCATGTCGTGACCTGCCGGACCGCGGTCCGCGGCAAAGATCGCAAGGTCAACGGAGCCGGTATACGTGAAGGCGCCGATCGCCTGGATGACGATCGCGATACCGACCGCAATCGCGAAGACGGCTCGTCCGGCGCGGCGCAGTGCGGCCACCACCGGCACCAGCATCCAGAAGAGGAAGGGCAGCAGGTCGGTCATGTAGCGCGGACCCCAGGACATGCCGCCCCGCCAGTCGGCCTTCGCGTAGAGCAGGATCTGCACGACGACCCCGACAGTCATCGCCAGGGTCAGGCCCCGCTCCTCGCGACTCCGCGGCAGGTGTCGCCAGGCGAGCGCCAGGAAAAGCAGAAAGGGAGAGAAAACGAACAGTCCCCGCGTCGGGCTGACCAACAGGCCGGCCACACCGGGGAGCAACTCGTGCGAGAAGAATTGGGCCTTGCCAATCAGCCCATAACCGCCGCCGATGTTCCCGGCCGCATCGAGATTGTAGAGAAGCACCAGCAACATCGGCAGCGCCGCACCCGCGAAGAGCAGGAGCGATCTGCGCCGGCCGGCCCAGAAGAGTCCGTACGCTCCGAGCGCCGCCGCGAGCACGATATCGGGTGGACGGTTGCCGGCCATGAGTCCCAGGAGCATTCCTGTCGCAAGCGCTCGCGGTGCGGCGAAGGGTCCGGTGAGGAACAGCAGGGCGCCGATCACCAGGAGTGCCGCCAACCCGTGCTGCCATAACGCCTGACTGCTGACCACCCAGGTGGTCGTGCCGAAGGCATAGGCCAGGGTGAGCAGCAGTGCAATCGACGCCTTCGCGCGGCGCCGCAGCAGCAGGTAGAGGAGCGACACGGAGAGCGAGGCCAGGAGCGAGGCGGAGAGTTTCTCCATCACTCGCGCGACGTGATCCAGTCGCGCATCCGTCCAACCTCGCAGATGCAGGTAGCGGACCGCGGGAACGTAGAGCGGCGCGACGATCACCGGCACCACGATCGGGTAGAGCGAAATGATGCGGCCGTCGGGACGAGGCAGCATCCAGTAAGCGCCATCCCCTCGACCCTGAGCAGTGACCTTTGCTACCGGAGTCAGATCGGTGGTGTGGTGCTGCACGATCGCGAATGGCAGGTAGCGCGCCGGGTAGGTGTCGCCGGCACTGATGGGCCGCAGGTTGGCGTTGTAGACCAGCAGGCAGGACAGGCCAATCAGGATGCTCGTGAGCAACCGGCGGTCGCGGATCTCGGTTCCAGTTGGAGGAAGCCCATCGGGCTGGGTCATTGGGGTCGTGCTCATGAAGCTGGAGTTTTCTGGGGCGCCATCCATGCTGTCATTCTCATAGGTGCGAAGGATCCTCTGACGCACAATACTCGCTCCGTCGGTCGGGATCCTTCGCGCCACCGCCCACCGCCCGCTCAGAGGCCGTGCAGAAATCCGGGCGCTTCCATCCTGTCATCCTGAGCCGTGTAGACGGCGAAGGATCTCGTGCGTGGAATCACGAGCGTGCGGACACGAGAACCGCGGCCTTCTCCAACCTGCGCGGGTTGCGTTTACCGCAGGGGATCCTTCGCACCCACCCGCCACCCGCTCAGGATGACAGGTTGGGAAGCTCGCGGATTTCTGCACACACTCTCAGCGGTTGTCCAGAAATCCGCGGCACTTGCCCTCCTGTCATCCTGAGCCGCGTAGACTGCGAAGGATCTCGTGCAAAGAACGACGAGCGTGCGGACACGAGACTGCAACAGTGAATCGAACGCGAAAGGCGGCAGAGCCTACTACACGCCGAGCGATGAGCGATCATGGATCGACCATTTCTGACAGCGGGCTCGCCCTGCAATCCACTATCGTGTCGGCCATGACGGACGACGACGTTCGCGCGAGGATTGCCGCCGTTCCGCAGCCCCATCCCAATCCGACACGTCACCCAAGGAAGCCCGGACCCACCGATGAACCCTCCTCTTCCAATGATCGTGACCGGCATGCACCGGTCGGGCACATCTTTCGTTGCGTCAATGCTCGCGGCCTGGAACGTCCGGATGGGGGATCGGTTGCTACCCGCCGACCGCGGGAATCCCACCGGGTACTTTGAGGACGTCGGCTTTCTGGAGCTCAACCGCCGCATCCTCGTGGCCTGTACTCCTCCCGAGGACGGCCATCGCGACTGGGGCTGGACCGAGAGCGAGCGCTTCGACACCGGTGCATTGCCTGCATATCGCGACGAAGCGGCGGCGCTCGTCGCGGCGCGCGAGCGCAGCGGTGGAGCCTGGGGGTGGAAAGATCCGCGGACCTCCATGCTCCTCGACTTCTGGGACGACGCGCTCGGAGGAGAGGGCCGCTTTCTTCTCCTCTATCGCCATCCCTGGGAAGTCGCCGATTCGATGCTCCGCACCGGCGCCGAAATCTGGCTCACCCATCCCGGATACCCGGCACGCATCTGGACGCAGTACAACCGCCGCATCCTCGAGTTTCATCGGCTCCACCGCGACCGGACGCTGCTCGTCAGTACCAATCGGCTGTTGCGCGACCCTGCAGCCTTCGCCGCGTTGATCCGAAGGCGATTCGGCATTGAGGCGGACGCGGGCGCGATTGCCAGTCTGCGCGCGGAGGACGCCTTCGTGTCGCTCCCGGACGATGATCCGCTGCCGCGCCTGTGGCGTTTCACGAATGCCGAGGCCATGGACCTTCTCGCCGCGCTCGACGAGGCCGCGGATCTGGGAGGTAGCGCGGTAGAAACCACACTGGCCTCGGAGCGACCGAGCGAGACCAAGGCTAGGCCAACCAGCGCTGCCGGCCCGCGTCTCTCGGTCGTCATTCCCTGCCACGACGACGGCGACTATCTGATCGAGGCCGTGGCCAGCGTGGAGCGCACCGCGCCCGAGGCGGAGCTGATCGTCGTCGACGACGGCTCGACGCAGCCTCGCACGCGCCAGGTGCTCGCCGCGCTTCGCGAGGCAGGGCATCGCGTCATCGAACAGCCACAGTCCGGCCTCTCCGCGGCGCGCAACGTGGGGATTGCCGCATCCGCCGGCGAGTACGTCCTGCCGCTCGACGCTGACAACCGCCTGTTGCCCGGCTTCGCCGCGGAAGCGATTGCGCTGCTCGATGCCGATCCCGCCGCGGGCGTGGTCTACGGCGATCGCCGCGAGTTCGGCGCGCGAACGGGCGACGTCGCCGCGCCGGAGCTCGAGTTGCCGCGGATGCTCTGGAGCAACTTCATCGACGCCTGTGCCGTCATGCGGCGCGCGGTCTGGAGCGACGTGGGCGGCTACGACGTTGCGTTCCCCGACTGGGAAGACTGGGACTTCTGGCTCGGTGCGGCGAAGCGGGGCTGGCGATTCGTTCATCTCCCGCGGCCCACGTTCGAGTACCGCGTTCGTCCCGACTCGCAGCACCAGCGGTTCCTCCGCCGGACCGACTATCCGTCGGCGCTTCGCCAACTCTACGACAAGCATCGCGAGCTCGTAGCCGAGCATGCGGTCGAGACCCTCATCACCGCGCACGTCGAGCGGCGTGAGCTCTTCGGCCATACGGAGTCGTTGCTTGCATCGCGTGACGCCATTCAGAAAGAGATCGACCGTCTGGCCGTCGGCACGCGCGAGCAGATCGCTGCGCTGCAGGAGATCGTGGCGGCACGCGATGCCGAGCTGGCCTCGATCAAGCCGGTCCTGGCAGCTCGCGACGAGGAACTGGCTTCGGTCAAGTTCGTCCTGCAGGCACGGGACGAAGAGCTGGCTGCGATCCGGGTGCTGCCGTCCGTCCCGGCAAATCTGTCGCAGGCCGCGCTCACGGCAGCGACCCGTGTGTTCACGATCATCGCCCGGAACTATCTCGCCTACGCGCGCGTGCTCGCGGCCAGTCTGGCCCGGCACAATCCCGCCGCGCGTTTGCACGTGTTCATTCTCGACGACCCGGAGCGCACGATCTCTGCGGAGCCGGCGTTCGAGATCATTCGCGCGGATGAGCTTCCGTTCGAGCCGCCGTCGGAGCTCCGCACGATGGCCGCGATCTACGACGTCACCGAGCTGGCCACGGCGGTGAAGCCGTGGGTGTTCGAGCACCTCTTCGACCGCGGCGCGTCGGTGGCGATCTACCTCGATCCCGACATCGAGGTCTTCGACTCGCTCGGACCTCTCGAGTCGTTGACGCTCGAGCGCGGCATGCTCCTCACGCCTCATGTCACCGAGCCTCTGCCGCAGGACGGGAAGCGTCCGGACGAGCGCGATCTGCTGCTCGCGGGTGTCTACAACCTCGGCTTTCTGGCGCTCTCGGCGGAGGCGGCGCAGGCGTTTCTTCCGTGGTGGCGGGAGCGGCTGCGGCGCGATTGCCTGAACGACACGGCCAATGCACTGTTCGTCGACCAGCGCTGGCTCGACTTCGCGCCGGCCCTCTTCGAGCCTCTGATCCTCAAAGATCCCGGATACAACGTCGCCTATTGGAATCTGCCTCACCGGGTCTTGAGACGCGACGGCGACCGCATGCTGGTGAACGACCGGCCGCTGCGTTTCTTCCACTACAGCGGTTTCTCTCCACGCGCGCCGCACCTGCTCTCGAAGCATCAACACGCGTCGCTGCGCGTCCGCTTGAGCGACACGCCGCTCGTCGGAGAGCTCTGCGAGCGCTACGCCGCGGCGCTCGGGGACGCTGGCTTCGCCGGCACGAGCTCGCTGCCGTATGGCTTCGCGACGACCGCCGATGGGTTGCCACTCGACGCGCGGACGCGCAAAGCGCTCCGACTCACCTATCTCGAGGACGAAGCCGTCGAGCGCGCGCCGTCGTTTCCGGATCCGTTCTCATCGGCCGGTGCAGGTGATGTCATCCAGCGGCTGTTGCGCCCCTCGCCGCGCGCGCCCGGTGTCCCCATCTGGCTCTTCGAGATCTGGAGCGATCGTGCAGACCTGCGTATTGCCTTTCCGCGCCTCGAGTCGGCCGACGCCGGGCGGTTCCTCGACTGGGTACGAACGCAGGGCGTTCGCGAGCACGACATTCCTCCGCAGCTCATCCCTGCCACGCCCGCCGAGAAGACGGCCGCAGCGCAGGACCGGGTGCTGACTCCAGGTGTCAACGTGTACGGGTATGCCTTCGCCGAGAGCGGTACGGGTCAGGTCGTTCGCTCGGTTGTGGCCGCGCTCGCCGCGGAAGGGATTCCGTACGCGGTCTTCCCGTTCACGCGCACGATCAGCCGGCAGCAACGTGTGTTCCGCGATCGCGGCACGGCGGCTCCTTCGTACGACACGAATCTGATCTGCGTCAACGCCGATCAGGTGCCGCTGTTCTTCGAGAGCATGCGCGAGCAGTTGGTGGCTGGTGCTCGCAACATCGCTCTCTGGGCGTGGGAAGTCGAAGATCTTCTTCCCGCGATGGCCGCGAGCGAGAGCCATTTTGACGAGGTCTGGGGCATCAGCAGCTTCACCGCTGCGGCCTTGGCTCGCAGCCTCACGAAACCGGTCCGCGCGTTTCCGCTGCCGGTCGTGGTGCCGGAGGTCCGACGACGCACGCGCGCCGAGCTTGGAATGCCGGACGGCTTCCTCTTTCTCTTCTGCTTTGACTACGACAGTGTGTTTCAGCGCAAGAACCCACTCGCCGTCGTCGCCGCCTTTCGCCAGGCCTTCCTTGATCCCGTCGGCATCCCCGCTGATGCCGTGCTCTACATCAAGACCACGAATGCCGAACGTCACGCGGAGGAAGATGAAGTGCTGCGCGCCGCCGCCCGAGGCTGCGCCAACATCGTCATCCGCGACGCCTATGTCACGAGCGACGACTACTTCTCGATGATCGAGTCCTGCGACTGCTACGTCTCCCTTCATCGCTCGGAGGGTTTCGGGTTGACCGTCGCTGAGGCGATGGCCCTCGGCAAGCCGGTGATCAGCACGGCCTACTCGTCGACACTCGAGTTTGCCAACGAGGCGAACAGCTTCCCGGTGCCCGCGCGGATCGTCGAGGTCGGGGAGGAGGCGCCGCCGTATCCGTCCCGCTCGCGTTGGGCCGACCCGGACGTCTCCGCCGCCGCGGAGCAGATGCTGCGCGTTTACACCGACCGAGCCGGCGCGGCAGCCGTGGGGGTCCGTGCGCGCGCCGGCATCGAGGCCCTGCACGGACCGTCCGCGCGCGGACCCCTGTTGCGTCACCTCCTGGAAGAGAACCGTCGCGCGCGGGAGGTGTTTGGCGACCGCGAGTCAATGGAGGCCACTGTGATCATCGAGCCGAATCAGCCGTCATCGCCGACGTCATCGCTGCCATCATCGGTGGAGCAGCACGGTCACTTCGAAGCGGAGGCGATGGCCGCGGAGTCGCTCCTCGGGTCGCCACGGTCGAACCTCCCTTCGCCCATGCAACGCCTGGTGACTCCGTTGCGCCGTCTGGTGCTCCGTTGCATGCGTGTCTACTGGGTGCAGCAACTCGCAGTCGATCGTGCTCTCCTCGCCGCGATGCGCATGCTGCGCCGCGAAACGCGCGGAGAGACAGCTTCGCAAACGGCGCGCATCGACGCGGAGACGGCGCGCCTGCGCGAGCAGTTGACGGAGCTCACCGCGGACGTCCGCACTCTCCACGAGCGCTTGGGCGAAGTCGCCGATCGCCCGGAAGGGGACCGGGCGCCAGCGCTTCACCGCGACGAACCAACCAGGAAGTCGTGAGGATCAGCGAAGTCGAATCGAACGCGTCACACGAACGCGGCGCGACCCGGCTTCGGCGCCTGCAGCATCGCTTCGCGGATGAACCGCTCGAGCTCGATCCGCTCCGCCGGCGTCAGGATCTCGCTCATCCACGCGAGGAGCTCCTCACCGTTGCGGAACGCGCGCCGATGCGGGCTGTTCGACTCCCGGATCACGCGCTCGACCTGCAGACTGAAGATCGCGCTCTCGCCGATGAGGTACGCGCTTCGCTCGACGTGCGAGGCCGCCGCGGTCAGAAGCTTCGTCAGTCCCTCTGCGACGGCGGGCGGAAAGACATGGGCGTCGAGCAGATTGACGGCGCCGATGTACTTCACGGGGATCTTCGCCATGACCGCCAGGTGCTTCTGCGTGAACTGCTGCACTTCCTCGAGCGTGAGCGGCGAGGCGAGCTTGACCTCGATCAGGCGTCCGGCGTGATTTCCAACACTGTACATAGGTGCGGCGTAATGTACTTCGGGAGATGGAGTCTGGCAATGGTTGCGGGTTTGCGGGTCATGGGTCAGTTTCAAACTGACCCATGACCGGTTTGCGCGACACCGATCGCGTGCAAATGCCCGCAGTAGCGGGCGCGAGAGTGTAGCCCGCCTTCGGGCGAGGGACTCGAGTTTTGGACATTTGCAGCGCCCCTTGGTACCGCGCTACGTGCATGCACCGAGATCGCTTTTGCTCATTCACGTGCGGTTTGCGCCGAGTGCAGATGTCATCGAGGTTGCGCTGTGAACGCCGGTAGGCGTTACGGAGATTAGCCGGTGGCAAGCGCCGTAGGCGCGCCGCCACCGGATGAATGTGTGTAGAACTTCGACCCCGGAGGGGGTCGCGGAGGATTGCGAGTGATTCCGGCACCCCTTCCGGGGTGCAAGGCATGGGGCGCTGCAACCGGTGGCGGCGCGCCTGCGGCGCTTGCCACCGGCTAATCTCCGGCACGCCTCCGGCGTTCTAGGAACGGCGCCACTGCCGCTACCGCTCCGGGAGCTCGAGGACCATTCGGTAGGCGGATACCTGCTGCGAAGGGTTGTTCATCACGCCCGCGGTGCCGATGAAGAGGAGGCGGAAGAGACGGTAGGTCTCGACACTCGATCGCCGGATGATCTCGTCCTTGTTCTCGATCCACCGCAGATGGCCGTTGCGGGCCCAGAGGTGATAGTTGCGGCGGTCGTTGTGGACGGCCACGAGCTGGATCCGCGATTGGTCGATGGCTTCCATCAGTTGCGGCATGTAGACCATGCGGAAGGTGCCGGGCCAGACGTGTTTGGTGATGAAGCTGGAGGTTCCGAACGGCACTTTGCCGGCGGCGAAATCGAGGTATGCGCGTGCTCCGGGCTGGAGCAACTCGGCAAAGCGCTGCATGACCCGCGGGTAGTCGGAGAGGTCTTCGATGACGCCCATGCAGGAGATGGCGTCGAAGCGGTGGCCGGGCGCAAACGTGAAGAAGTCCTGATAGTGCGCCTCGGCATCGAAGCCGTTCTCGCGGATGATGTTCTGCGTGAAGGCGAGCTGGTCGCGGGACAGGGTGATGGCCGTGACCTTGACGCCGCGGCTGGCGCAGAAGCGGGTCATCCCGCCCCAGCCGCAGCCGATCTCGAGGACATGCATGCCTTCGCGAAGGCGCAGGGAGTCCCACGCGAACTGGTACTTGCGGTGCGAGCTCTCCTCGAGCGTGTCTTCGTCCGTGAGGTAGATGCCGGGCGTGTAGGCGTGGTAGTCGTTGTCGGTGCAGAAGAGCTGAATGTTTTTGGAGTCGTAGTGCTTGGCGATCCAGGCAGGGTTGAGCTTCTCGCGACCGACGAGCAGCGGCTGCAGGCGGCGCCAGAGTTTGAGCCAGTGGTTGCGGTCATCGAGTGCGTCTCGCAGCCACATGGCCTTGATGACGTCCCCCTCGATGTCGAGGTCGCCACTGACGTACGCATCGGCGATGCGCAGTTCTTCCAGCGATTGCAACGCGCGCAATCCTCGATCGTTGTGAATGTGCACGTCGAATTCCGGCTCGCCGTCGCCGATGACGGTGGTGCCCGAGGGCGTGTGGATGCGGAAGGCGCAAGGGAGATTGGCGCGAGAAAGGAGGCGCGAGATCCAACCGGCGGCGCCGGCTTCGCGAAGGGGCTCGGCAGTGCTTCGGGCAAGCTCTGTCATTCAGACGATCTCCTCTGTGGATGGACGTGCTTGGGGTTGGACGACGCAGGTGAGTTTACTACGTCCGTCCGGCCTGCCACCCTTTCGCATCGATGAGAAGCTTGCGCCATGAGCTGGAGCGAGTCGCTTCCTTACGACGCCACGCTCGAGCGGTACCGCGCGCAGGCGCAGACGCTTTTCGAGGCACTGGGAACGGCTGACGACAGCGCGGCGTGGCGCGTGAAGTGGGAGCATCCGCGCTTTCGCGGCAAGTCAGTGGGCGAGGTGAGAGCGGCGACGCTCGAGCTCGCCGACGCGCAGGTGGTGGTGGCACGGGAGTATGGCTTCGACGGCTGGACCGACCTGGAAGCGTTCAGCAGCATCGCCGCGCGCAACCTCACCCCGAGGGGAGCGCGCTTCGAGGTGCATCTCCCTGTCATGCCGGATGAGGTCACTCACGCGGCGTGCGTCGCGCTACGAGTCCCAGCACGCCGGCCCCGATGATCATCGTCGCACCGGCGATGGTGCGGAGGGTCAGGTGTTCGTGAAGGACCAGCGTGCCGAGCGCGATGGCCACCGGAATGTTCGCGTAGTAGAGGATGCTGGTTGAGGTGGGGGAGAGCCGCGTCGTCACATGGACCCAGAGACTGTGGCCGATGAGCGTGACGCCGATGGTGAGAAAGGCCAGTCCGGCCCAGTCCCGCCCACTGAGATCCCATCGTGTCTGCGGCAGGAAGAGCGCGAAGAAGAGGAACGCGAATCCGAACTGGCCCAGAGCGCGCGTGTTCGACGGGATGTGCGACCAGCGTTGATGCAACAGAGGAAGTGTTGCGTACAGCAGTGCGCTGACCGAGGTCAGGAGCATGCCCATGGCCACGTCATTGCCGAGGTCGAACGAGGGGATCACCAGCATCGCGCCGGCCACGGCGATCGTCACGGCGAGGACGTCGCTGACGCGTACGCGCGCGCGACTGAAGAGAGCGCTCAGGAGGAGCAGGTGCGCCCCGTAGGTGGAAAGGCCGATGGCGCCGATCGAGGCCGAGGAAGCCTTGACGCCGAGAAAGAGGGTCAGCCAATGCGCGAAGAAAAGAAAACCGATGACCGCCATGCGAAGCGCGTCGCGAGGAGACACGCGCCGCAGCTCGCCGCGAAACGCCATCAGCATTCCGAGGCCCAGCGTGGCCACGGAGAGTCGCACGACGCCGATCGTGTACGCGTTGGCGGAGATCGTCCGGACCACCACGGGGATGCATCCGAAGAGCAGGAGCGCGATCGCAGCCTGGATGGCGGTGTGGCGGCGCAAGGCGCGTATCGTACCTGCCTGCGGCATCCGAAGCCGGTACGACCGGCGGCGCTGGTTGGCATAGCCTTGGCCACGTACGGCAGCTCCGAGGCCCAGGTGCTTTCTGCCGCGCGGGCGGCTGGAGCTTCTTCAGCGCAGAACTTCCGCGGCGACCCTCCGTATCTCGCATTCATGTTGCTGAGCGTCGTCGACCGATTGCACCTGCGCCGCGATGCACGAGCGTTCACCTGGCTGACCCGCATCCTGCTCGCGCTCGCGTTCCTGCCGTCCGGTCTGGTCAAGCTGCAGGGCGAGCGGTTCACGCGGCTGGGGCTCGACAGTCCCGTGGGCTTCTTCTTCGAGGCGTTCTATCGCACCGGCTTCTACTGGAACTTCCTCGGCGCCGCGCAATTGCTGGCCGCGGCTCTCATCCTCATCCCACGGACGCGCGTCCTCGGCGCGGTCACCTACTTTCCGATCATCCTGAACATCTTCCTCATCACCGTCGCGATGCACTTCCAGGGAACCCCGGTCATCACGGGCCTGATGCTGCTGGGCTCTGTCTGGCTGCTGCTCTGGGATGCGCGCACGCTCCGCTGCCTGTTCGCCCTGCCCTCGTAGCCTGTCGAGTCTTCGAGTCGTCGAGTCGTCGAGGAGTCTCGCATCGCCGGAGCGGTGGGCTTCAGCCCCCCGGGCTCTCGCGGAGGCACTTCCCCTCTGCCGTCTCGGCTTCGACGCTGCGCGCGGCTCATTCGGCGCGAGTGTCGCGAGAGAGTCACCCGGCTTCGGCACACTCATCGCGAGCGCCCGGAGGGCTAAAGCCCACCGCTCCACAGTGGTCAGCGAAACGTTTCGTACCTTCCGGCGGACCGCTCCTCTTGTCTCGAGAGAGTTCTCAATGCGCCCGTTCACTCGCGCAGGGGCCTCTACCTAAAGTAGAAAACTTGCCTTCCTTTCGATTCCGAGGGAGCCTCGGATTGGAGGAAGTCATGCGAGACGACAAGAACGAACACGACCTCATGGATGATCTCGAGCGGATGGACCGCTTCCTGGAAGGCACGGAAGCTGGCGATGTGCCGTTGGAGATCCTGCGAACGCGGGGCATCGAGATGCCCGACGAGACGACGCTCGATGATGCGGCACTGCACAGGGTGCTCTGGCTGGTGATCGAGGGAATGGCGGAGCTGGGGATGTTCATCGACTCGACCGACCACCTCAGCGACCGCGAGCTCTATCGCTATCTCGCCGGTGCGTTGCTGGAGGAGACGGTTCTGTCCGAGAGCTCCGCCGGCGCGGAGTTTCTCAGTCCGATCGGCGGCTGCAGCGAAGAGGACAACGAAATCTATCTGAAGTACTACGCTGATGACGAGGACCGGAGGACGTGGCAGACCGACGGGTTCCCCATCCCTGCGCATGAGCCGCGGCCCTACGACCGCGACCGCCTGATGCCCCATCATCGTCCGGAAGAATCGGAGGATGGCGCTCAACCCTCTTGATCGCATTCGGATCGCACCCATGCCTGGAAAAGTCAGCGCCGGAATTCTGCTTTATCGCCGCCGGGATGGCCTCGAGGTGCTCCTCGTCCATCCCGGCGGGCCGTACTGGAGAAAGAAGGACCTCGGCGCGTGGTCTCTGCCGAAGGGTGAGCCACTCGCCGGGGAAGCTCCGATCGACGCCGCAGTCCGGGAGTTTGCGGAGGAAACCGGGTTCGAGATCTCCGGCGAGCTGCGGCCGCTCGAACCGGTTCGGCAGGCAGGCGGAAAGACGATCGTCGCATGGGCCGCGGAAGGAGACTGCGATCCTGCGGATCTGCGCAGCAATCTCTTCTCGATGGAGTGGCCGCCGCGCTCCGGCAAGCAACAGGAGTTTCCCGAGATCGATCGCGCCGCATGGTTCCCGCTCGCGGAAGCTCGCGAAAAGATCCTTGCCGGACAAGCCCCCTTGCTCGATCAACTGCTGATTTTGAGTCGCGAGTGGTGAGTCGGGTTGCGAGTTGCGAGTTACGAGTCGCGGTGTTCAACAACCCGCAACCCGCAACCCGCAACCCGCAACGCGGCAAGCAAGAAGGAACCGCGCTACAGTTGCGGTGAACAGGAGTGGCGACGATGCCGGAGACCGCGCAGGTGTTTCGATCCATCGGAATTGGCTCGCCCGCGGGTGCGCCGCGCAGTGAGCCGTGCGTGCTGGTCGTTTTCGGCGCGTCGGGCGATCTGACTCGCCGCCTGCTCGTTCCCGCGCTGTACAACCTCGCCTGCGACGGGCTCCTCGCGACGGACTTTGCCGTGCTCGGCGTCGGTCGCGGGGAGATGAGCGATGACGAGTTCCGCGAGCGGATGTCGAACGCGCAGGATGGTCTGCGCGCGTTCCACACGCGCAAAGACTTCGACGAAGACGCCGCGGCCGAGTTGCTGCGCCGGTTTCACTACACATCCGCAGCAATCGATGTGGAAGACTTCAAGAGACTGAAGGAAGCCGTCCGCGAGTTGGATGCGCGCTACGGCACCGGCGGGAATGTCCTCTTCTACTTCGCGATGGCTCCGAAGTTCTTCGGCCCGCTCTGCGACACACTCTTCGAAGCCGGGTTCCGAGAAGGTCCAGGCTGGAAGCGGATCATCGTGGAGAAGCCCTTCGGCACCGACCTGGAGTCTGCCCTTGCCCTGAACCGCGCCATCCTGGCGCATTGGGACGAGGACCAGATCTATCGCGTCGACCACTACCTCGGCAAAGAGACCGTGCAGAACCTGCTCGCCTTCCGCTTCTCGAACGGCATGTTCGAGCCGTTGTGGAACCGTGCCCACATCGACAACATCCAGTTCAACGTGAGTGAGTCCGTGGATGTCCAGGGCCGGGGGGGCTATTACGACGGGTCCGGTGTGCTGCGCGACATGATGCAGAACCACATGTTCCAGATGCTCGCCTATCTATGCATGGAGGCGCCCGGCTCGTTTCGCGCCGATTCCATCCGGAACGAGAAGGCCAAGCTGCTCGAGTCGGTGCGGGTGTACACGCCGGAGGAAGTGCCGTGGAATGTCATCCGCGGTCAATACGGTCCCGCTCTCGACGACGACGGACAGGTCGTCAAGCCCGGCTACCGGGAAGAGAAGGACGTCCACCCGGAGTCGAGCACGGAGACCTTCGCGGCCCTGCGACTGGCGATCGACAACTGGCGCTGGCAGGGCGTGCCGATCTACCTCCGCTCCGGAAAAGCACTGTGGAAGCGGGGCACGGAGATCGTCGTGGAGTTCAAGAAGCCTCCGCAGGCTCTGTTCCGAGGGACGGCGGTGGAAGAGTTGGAGGCGAACCGCCTGGTGTTTCACATCCAGCCTTTCCAGGGGATTCAACTGCTGTTTCAGGCCAAGATCCCCGGACCGTCGCTGCAACTGCAGGAAGTGGACATGCACTTCAGTTACGGCGACGCCTTCCGCGCGTCCCGCTACACGGGCTACGAGGTCATGCTCCACTCGTGTACACGCGGCGACGCGACGCTGTTCTCGCGAGGCGATCTCGTGGAGGCGGCATGGCGGATCGCGCAGCCGGTGCTCGATTTCTGGCAAGCCACACCGGCCGGCGATGAGCTCCCGAACTACATGCGCGGAACGTGGGGGCCGCCCGCGGCCGGAGACTTCATCGAGAGGGACGGGAGACGCTGGTTCGAAGTGATCACACCCGAGGTGCTGGAGAAGTCGCCGATGTTCCGCGGCGCGGATCCGCTGCTCCTGCACGCGGTGATCACGGCGCTCCACTCGAGCTCCGCCGAGGCGGAGGAGACGATCATCCGCATGGGCGATGTGGCCAGCGAGATGTATCTGCTGCTTCGGGGCCGGGTCGATGTTCTCGACAAGCGGGGAAAGGTGCTGCGCACGCTGAAAGACGGCGACTTCTTCGGCGAGGTGGGCCTGCTGCTGGCCACACCGCGAACGGCGACGGTCGTGGCCCGCACGCAATGCGATCTGTTCGTGCTCCGCAAGGCAGACTTCCGCCGCATCCTGCGCGATCACCAGCAGTTCGCGGAGACCATGACCACCGTGGCCAGGGAGCGCTACGACATCGCGGTCACCAGCGCGGATCTCATCGGCGAGTGAACTCTCGAGTGCTGGGAGCTGAGTGCTTCATTGTTGTCAGTTGTCGGTTCTCAGGTGGGTGTGATCCATCCGTGGCGCGGTCAGCCGCGGACAACCGAGAACCGGCAACGGACAACCCGGCCGACGAGACAGGCTCCTTCGGCGAACTCTAGTCTAGTGGATCGTGTCGGCCGCGAAACCAGTCGAGGGCCACTCGCGTCCTACGACGAAACAAACTCAGCGAGAGTATGGCTTGCGAGCGCGGTGAAGACTGCGATCCGACGCGAGACGCTCGCGACCATCAGGAGGCAGATCAATGATCCGGAACTTCGCGCTCGCGATGACTCTCGTTCTCTGTGTACAGACCGCCGAGGCGGCGGACCTCGTTCGCTTCGTTCGTCTCAAGATCTCGGCAGGAGATCTGGCCACGGGCCTGGCCATGGCGGAGGACTATAAGAAGGCCACGGGTGTCGACGAGGAGTACCTCAATGCCATCGGATGGATCGCGCGGGGCGCGGAGATGCTGGACCGCCCCGAGCTCGCGCGTGAGGCTCTGGCCGAGCTTCGCCGCGAGCTTCCGAGCGAGACCCCGGCCCTGCTCACGCCGTACGGTGCGGGCATCGAAGTGGAAGGCCGGCTCATCGCGAGCAAGGAAGGGCGCGGCGCGGCGATCCGCTATTTCGAGACGCAACTGGAGAAGGCCGTGGCTCCTTCGCTCCGATCGCGGATTCGCAAGAACATCAACCTGCTTTCGTTGGAAGGGCAGGTCGCACCGGCAATCGACGGAACGGAGCGGCTCGGCTCACCGGTCCCGTCGCTGGCCTCTCTCCGAGGGAAGCCCGTGATCCTCTTCTTCTTCGCGGAATGGTGCGGGGACTGTAAAGCGCAGGCGGCATCGCTCGCGCGGGTATGGCAGAAGTACGAAGCGCGCGGCGTGGCCTTGCTCGCGGTCACGCGGCTCTACAGCACGCCCACGGACACGACGCCCATGACTCCTGCCGAGGAGAAGGCGCAGGTGGAGAGTGTCTGGAAGGAGAGCTACAAGGGCCTCGAAGGCATTCCCATCGCCATCAGCACGGACGTCATGATCCGCTATGGCGCCTCCGCGACGCCGACGTTTGTGCTTCTCGATCGCAAGGGAGTGGTCCGCCGCTACGCTCCGACCCGTTTGTCCGAGGCCGAGCTCTCGCGATGGCTGGATGAGGTGCTCGCCGAGGCGCCCTGACTGGGGTGAGGAGCAGCGCGCGGCGGCGAGACGCCGCCGGGCCAGCCGGCGAGGACGCCAGCGCTCCAGACATTACCCGCTGACAGCGGAGCGCCGGCGTCCCCGCCGGCTGGCCCAGCGGCGTCCCGCCGCTGAGCCCTTGTGCAGATCGCGTTTCAGAGGAAGCGTGATCGATTCCACTCTCCCATTCCGTTTGAGTCACTGAAGGCTCAATACGAAGAGGAGATCTCCCGTGCGCAAGCTGTCCGTTCTACTCGTAGTGCTTCTCGTGATCCAGCCGGCGCAGGCCGCCATCACTTTCAACGTCACGCACACGGACAATGGTGCGGGTTGGACCGACCCCGCGCTGGGGAAGGCGCGGCGGGACACGCTGCAGGCGGTGTTCGCCTACCTGAACACGGTGCTCGACGAGAACGGCACCATCGACATCCGGACCGGGGCCTCGGACTACAACGAGACCGGTGCGATCGCCAGCGCGCCGACGTCGTTTCCGAACGCACCGAACGGGTTCTCCAGCGGCAACGCGTTCGTTCACGCCCGCAGCGGCGTGGACCCCAACGGTGGCAGTGCCGATGCGACGATCACGGTCGACTGGGGCTACTCGCTGAGCCCCGGGTTGAATCCGCCGCCCAATGGCCAGCTCGACCTGTACTCCGTGCTGCTGCACGAGGTCACCCACGGTCTGGGCTTTCTCACGCGGATCAAGAGCGACGGCAAGAGCGCGGTGACGAACACCGATCCGGGCGTCTACACCGTCATGGACTCCTTCGGCCGCATCGGCAACGCGAATCCTTCGGCTGCGCTCTTCGGCGCCAATGGAAACTTCATCGCCACGGTCGGAGATCTCTCGGACTTCTCGCCCGGAATCTATTTCTGGGGACCTTCCGGTATGGCCGCAAGCGGTGGCAAGCCGATCAAGCTGTTCCAGAGCAACCCGCACGGGTTGGGCTCGGGCCTCTCGCACACGGGCTCGCTCATGGGACCCTCCATCGCAAACAACGAGATGAAGCGGACGTACTCGGTCCGCGATCTGGGCATGCTTCGCGACCTCGGTTGGAAGCTCAAGCCGCAGAAGCCGCTCTTTCTCGGTCCGGCGAACATCGCCTTTCTCAGCGATCCCGGTCCGGGGACCGACGTGCTCTCGAATGATCTGAACGAGGACGGAGACGGAACGCGCTTCCGCGGTGCGTTGGGCGGACGGCTCATCGACGACGAGCCGCACGTTCCGCGGCCCGTGTATCAGGAAGACAGCGCGACCTCCACACCGGGAGGCCGCGCTTCCAGCGACGACCTCACGCAAGTGAATCATCCGCTCGCGCCGGGCGCGATTGCCTTGCGAAACGGCGACGGCTCGCATTCGTGGACCGGTCTCACGTGGATCTCTCCGGTCGAGAACTTCCGCTTTCCGGCGCGTCCCGACGAGAAGTTCGTCGTGGGCTTTCGCGCCAATCCGGATCCGGGAATCGGAGACCCGGCACCGGGCACGTTCCTCGATGCGATCATGGGCGCTTCGGCGCAGGCCATCGGAGGAGGCGCCGAATTCTCGAATGGAATCGGCGTGCGTCTGCACGCCAGTGGTCCTCTCGACGGGCAGTGGCAGATCTTCGATGGCACCGGCATCGGTCCCCGCAGCGAGGCCTTCGGCCCGCTCCCGCGCCCGAACACTGGAGCGCCATCGGGCTGGTACGACGTGGCCCTCGAGCTGCTCGAGCCGTCCTTTGACGACGGCACGCCCACGGTGGTCCGGCTGCTGATCGATGGCGAGGTGGTCCACACCTTTACCAGCCGCGGAGGCATTGGAGACAACTACGTCAGCTTCCACGCCGGACCGGCTGCGGTGCCGGGTCCGCAGCCCGCTTTGTATCTCCTCGACGACATCGACATCGCCATCGAGCCCTGGGCGGACGCGCCCCCCGTGGTCACGGTGACGCCGGAGACCGCGCTCGGCGGCATCGCTGGCGCTCCTTACGTGGCGTCGTTTCTCGCGTCGGGCGGCACGGGCCCCTACGAATGGTGGCTCGACGGTCCACTCCCGCAAGGTCTGTCCTTCCAGAACGGAGCCATCACCGGAACCCCTCTGCAGAGCGGAACGTTCACGGTCACCGTCTCCGCGGTCGACTACGGCTTCTTCGTCGGAAAGACCACGCGCGAGATCGTCATCGAGAAAGGAAAGGGCAAGCGGAGGGCCGTCTCCTTTTAGGCCGGCACGGCCGCCGCACACAACTCCCTGTCATCCTGAGCGGGTGGCGGGTGGGTGCGAAGGATCCCCTGCCGACGGAGCGAGCGTCGTGCATCGGCAGGGGATCCTTCGCCCCCCATCCCGCCGCCCGCTCAGGATGACAGGCCAAATTTCTTCGTGAGGCGCACATAACCTGCAGTGTCGGCCGTCAGGAAGGAACGGTTGCTGTGGAGCGGTGGGCTTTAGCCCAGCTTTAGCCCTCCGGGCTCTCGCGAAGCGTTTCCCCTCTGCCGTCTCGGCTTCGACGAAGCACGCGGCTTTCGGCACGACAGTCCCAAGAGCCTCACGCGACTTCGGCGCACTCGTCGCGAGCGCCCGGAGGGCTAAAGCCCACCGCTCCACAGTTGCTCGCGTCGTTGGGTTGTCGGGCGCAGCCCGCGCTGTGTCTCTGTGGCGAACCGTCCCCCCGCCACGTATCGGGACCCGGGAAGCAGACTGATCGGCTAACATACCTCCCATCCCTGATGCGGCGACCGACGCGAGCGACCTGGATTGTGGCAGGACTGATCCTGGCCGTGGCATTGGTGCTGGGGCCGGTGGCCCTGGCATTGATCGGTTACGAAATTGGCGTCAATGGATTCGTGGCCGGCTTTCTCATGGCCGTGCTGCCGGTGCCGTTCTATGTAGCCTTCGTCTTGTGGATCGACCGGTTCGAGCCGGAGCCGGCTTGGCTGCTGGTGCTGGCGTTCCTGTGGGGCGCGGCCATCGCCACCTTCTTCTCCCTCTTGTTCAATGTCATGAACGAGGGGATCTTCACCGCGATCGCCGGCGCGGCCTCCGCATCGACGTTGACCGCCGTGCTCTCCGCGCCGCTGGTGGAAGAGCTGACCAAAGGCGCGGCGCTGATCCTGCTCTTTCTGTGGAAACGCGATCACTTCGACAGCGTCACGGACGGAATCGTGTACGCGTCCCTGGTCGGACTCGGTTTTGCCATGACCGAGAACGTGCAGTACTACGGGCGTGCTCTGGCGGAGGGTGGGGCCGATGCGGCCACGGTCTTCGTGCTGCGCGGCATGATGGGTCCGTTCGCGCATCCTCTGTTCACGAGCATGACCGGCATCGGCCTGGGTGCGGCGCGGGAAAGCGATCACACCTGGGTCAAGTGGCTCGCCCCTCCTGCTGGCCTGGGCATGGCCATGTTTCTTCACGGGCTCTGGAATCTCTCCGCGAGCTACGGCCTGGCTTTCTTCGCTGCCTACATCTTCATCATGGTTCCCGCGTTCATCGCCGTGGCCGTGGTCACGGTGTTCTCGTTGCGGCGCGAAGCGAATATCGTCCGCTCCCACTTGGAGAGCGTGGTGGCCGAGGGAGTGCTGAGCCGTGAAGACGTCATCATCGTGACGTCGGTGTGGCGACGGATTGGAGCGACGGCCAAGGCGCTGCTCGAGCACGGATTCGGACAATGGCGCGCGAGGCGCCGCTTCCATGCGCTGGCGACGGAGCTGGCCTTTCATTCGTGGCGGTCGAGCCGGGAAGCCGATGACGACGCGCAACGCATCCGCGGTCAGCTCGCGGATGCCATTCGGGCCACGCGTGCGAAGCTCGGCCTTCCCGTCGACTTTCGACAGCCGGAGCCAGCGCTCGTGGCTCGCCTCACCCGCGAGATTCCGCTGCCGGTGCTGGCGGACGCGCCTCCGCGGAAAGCCGCGGCGCTGTTCTGCACGTTCGGCCCGCTGGCCGGCGAGTCGTTCACGATCGGGTACACCGGGCTGCAGATCGGGCGCGATCCCGCGGCGGCGGAGGTGGTCGTGCGCGACTCGCGCGTCTCCCGCCGCCACGTCTGGGTTGGCTACGGAAATGAAGGGGTCATGGCCATCGATCGAGGCTCGGTGAACGGGACCTGGATCAACGGCCAACGCATCCGCGAAGCGTTGCTGCGACCGGGCGATCAGTTGGAGATCTCCGACCACGTGGCCACCTTCGAGTATCGCGTGCACGGGTGACGAGCCGGTCACCTGCGCATTCGCGCCGACTGGCACCGTCGGGTTGTCAGTTGTCAGTGGTCGGTTGTCTGCGCCTTTGCTCTCGCATCAGGTGCACCCCGAACAGAGAACCGACAACCGACCCAACCTGTCAGCCTGAGCGGGTGGCGGGTGGGCGCGAAGGATCTCCTGCGGTAAGCGAAACCCGCGCAGGTTGGACGAGACCGCGGTGCTCGTGCGCGCACGTTCGTCGTTTTTCGCACGAGATCCTTCGCCGTCTACGCGGCTCAGGATGACAGCTTGGGAAGGGCGCGAACACTCCGGCAAGGCGAGAGAGTGCTTCCCAATCTGTCATCCTGAGCGGGTGGCGGGTGGGCGCGAAGGATCTCCTGCGGTAAGCGAAACCCGCGCAGTTGGACGAGACCGCGGTTCTCGTGCGCGCACGTTCGTCGTTCTTCGCATGAGATCATTCGCCGTCTACGCGGCTTGTCATCCACTGCTCCCAGGCCGGCAGTTTTGCTCGAACAGCGTGCCCAAGGCTTGGCCACAGCGCCGCCGGCCGTGCCGGCTCAGGATGACAGCTTGGGAAGGGCCGCGAATTTCTGCACAACCTCTGAGCTCAACGCGCCAGCGTCGTCGAGAGCGAGTCGCTCGCCCAGTTGGCGACCCAGATGTTGGTCCCGTCGTAGGCGACGCCCATCGGACCCTGGCCGGTGGCGAGAGTGGCGAGGGTGGCGCCGTTCGCGGGGTTGATCTTCGAGAGCGTGTTCATGCCGTTGTTCGCGACCCAGAGAGCCGCACCGTCGAAGACGATTCCGGCCGCGCCATCCTCGGCCTTGAAGGTGCCGAGGAGCCTGCCGTTGTTTGAGTCGAGCCTGGTCACCGTGCCGTCGAAGAAGTTCGTCACCCAGATACTGGCGTTGGCGTAGGCGATGCCGAACGGGCCGCGGCCGACATCGTAGGTGCCGAGGAGCGCGCCGTCGGTGCCGCGCAACTTGGTGACCGTGTTTGCGGAATTGTTCACCACCCAGACGTTCGCACCGTCCCAGGCCAGATTCAGCGGGCGCTTCCCGGCGCGATAGGTGCCGAGCACGGCGCCGTCGCTCGCACGCACCTTGGTGACCGTGTGAGCCCGCCGATTCGCGACCCAGAGATTCGTGCCGTCGGAGACGAGACCGCCGGGACCGTCGCCGACCGCGATGGTTTGTGTCACGGCGCCCGTGCCGGCGTTGAGCCGCGTGAGTGTGTTGCTGTCCAGGTTCGCGACCCAGACGCTTCCTCTGCTGAAGGCCAATGCCACGGGACGCTTGCCGGCCGCGAACGAGCTTCCCTTCGCGCCGTCCCGCGCGCCGACGCGGGTCACGCTGTCGGTGAACTGCCGGGCCACCCAGATGTAGGTGCCGTCGAAGGCGATGGCCTCCGGGCCCTGGCTCTTCGGGGGCTCGATGGCTGCAGTCCTCGACGGAGCGCTCTCCGGGTCGGCGATGGAGATCTCGAGAAGGGACGGAGTCGTGGCCGCGATGGAGGTGACGGCCAGGATGGCGATGAACAGGCGGTGGTTTCGCATCGGCTTCTCCTCAGGCGAGATCCCACAACATCGTCCGGACGATGTGCTCGGGATTGGCCTGCCCCGGGCAGGCGCCCCAACGCATCTCCGGCTCGTTGCCGAAGCGCAGCATGCCGACGTGATTGGACTTGTCCGCGTCCTCCTCGGGGTCGGGATACGTGAACCCGAGCTTGCGTCGCACCGTGTCGATGTTCTTCGTCGTGCCGGTCAGGAACGTCCACCGGCCGCCTGCGCCGTGAGTCTTCGCATACTCGGCGAGCACCTCCGGCGTGTCTTCCTCGGGCGTCAGTGTGAACGTGTAGAAGTGGATGTCCCGTGCGTTGCGCTCTTCGAGCATGCGTTGCACCGTCACGAGATTCATGGTCGTGGGGATGCAGATCTTCTCGCACGCGACATAGATCATGTTGAAGACGACCTTGCGGTCTTTGACCAGGTCGTCATAGAACCGGACCTTCTTGCCCGCGTGCGTGACCAGCTCCACGTTCGGGAAGTAGCGGTCGCGCATGTGCTCGCGGGGGTCGCGGTCCTTCCACACGCGTGGCGTGGTCGCGGCCTTGGGCTCGCCGGTGCTGCTCCAGGCGGCGAGACCTCCGGCGAAGGGTGCCAGACCCAACGCGGTCAACATGGCTCGTCTCGACGTATCGGCCATCGGTGCCTCCTCAGGGTTGAGTCTTGTTGTCGCCGACATCCTGCATGTCGAAGATCAGCATCATCTGGTGGTCTTCATGCAGCGTGTTGTGGCAGTGCATGGGATAGCCGCCGCGGTAGTCGCGGAAGCGGAAGAAGACCTCCACCTCTTCGTTCTCTCCGAGGCGCAACACGTCTTTGCGAGAGCGCTCCACGGCCGGAGGCGGACTGCCGTTCCGTTTGAGAATCTGGAACTCTTCGAAGTGGATGTGGATGGGGTGCTGCCAGCCCCCGGAGTTGTTCTGCAGGATCCACTTCTCATTGGTGTTTCGCTGCACGGTGAAGCGGAAGTTCGCGCAGTCCATGAACTTGCCGTTGATCTGCCACTGCCCGTTGCCGCGCTCGAAGCGGAAGCGGCGGGTGATGCGCGTCGCGGCCGTGGGATCGTTTGCGCTCGTGGTGGGCAGGCAGATGGGGTCGAACACGCACGTGCGTGGGTCGTCGAACAGAACCTGGGGATCGATGCTCAGGTCGGTCTGCGGATTGCCCACGATGCGGAACTCCATCATCGCGTTCTGGATCTGCCCCGCGGGATGAAGGTCGTCTTCGGGGCCGCGGCCGTCCTCCTGCTCGAGACGATTGTCGAGCCAGAGCCGCGTGGCGCCGAAGTCCTGCGCGATCTTCTTGAAGTCGACGATGATGTCCATTCGCTCGGCCACGCTGATGCGGGTCTTCGTGATCTGCACCGGCTTCTGCAGCAGGTTGCCATCGTTCATGATTTGCCAGAACGGAATGGACTGCGACTTGTTGTCGGGATTGGTCAGGTAGAGTTGGTAGAAGCGCGAAGGACCGCCGTCCAGAATGCGGAAACGGTAGCGGCGCTTCTGGACCTCGAAGAACGGCTGGATCATGCCGTTGACCAGCATCTTGTCGCCGATCAATCCGTCGAAGTCGAAGGTGTCGAAGCAGAGCTGTCCCGACTGCGGGTCGAGCAGGCGGTCCGTGAGGATCAGCGGGATGTCGAAGTCCGGCCAGCGCGGGAAACGGAAGCCGGTTTCGTCATTGCCGGTGTCATAGTCGTTGAAGATGATGTGGAACCCGGCCAGACCCTTGTAGACGTTCTCCGCCGTGTGGTCGACGCGATGGTCGTGAAACCAGAGCGTGCCCAGCGTCTCGCGGATGTCGCCGTTCGGCGGATGGGTCGAGTCGAAGCCCGCCCACTGCATGTTGTAGAAATAGTCGTAGTACTGGCCGCGGAAGAAGAAGCGCTTCTGCACCGGATCGCACGGGCCGCCGTCACTGTCAGGCGCGCTGTGAAAGTTGTGCAGGTGCGTCGAGATCTCCGGCACGCCGAATCCGCCGCTGGCCGGACCGGCCGGAAGGTTGTTGTAGCGGCGCACGAGAATCGGATCGAGATAGCGGCTGACGATCGTTGGCGCCGGCGACATCGGCGGATCCAGCGCGAGGTCGGAGCCGCCCTTGTTGAAGCCCCACAGGTAGTTCTGGTTGGGCAGGTCGCGGTGAATCTTCTTCGGCGGCACCGCGCCCACGCGTGAGGTGAAGTACTTCTCCACGGGAAAGCGCGAGCGGAACTGGTGCGGCTCCGAGCGGCCCTCGTAAGGCAGGCCATTCGCCGGATTGATGGCCGTGTTGGGCAGGTCCGTCGGCACCGGCGTCAGCTCGGAGAACGTCCGCTCCGGCAGGATCGGCGGGATCACCAGCGGATCGACAAAGGCCTCCGTCGGCGGACTGCAGCCGACGTCGCATTCGTCACAGTCTCCTCCGGAGCTTCCGGAGCTGAGACCCTTCTTGGCGACGAAATATCCGCCCGCGGTGAGGAGTCCCATCTTGTAGAGCTCACGCCGCGATAAACCGGCCTTGCGGATCTCTTCCCGATTGCCGCGCGCCGTACGAGCGAGCTTCTTCAGGTAGTGCTGGAGCACGTGCATTGCCCGACCTCCACGAGAAAACCAAACTCGGGTTGGGGACCACGACGAACTACACCAATAGGGATGTTGGGGTGGAAGACTCTTTTTAGCGTCAAAGGGCTCGTCTGTCAATAAGGATGTGCTCGCTGGTGGTGGACGGTGTGGACGGTGGACGTGTGGACTTGGTGGACGGTGTGGACGTTGTGGACAACTTCGACGGTAGGGGCTCTGCCGGAACCGATGACCGCATGCCAGAGCATCGAACGGACTCGTCCACCAAGTCCACACCGTCCACCGTCCACCGTCCACACCGTCCACGCGCGCGTCACCAGCCCCCGCCGCCTCCTCCACCACTCGAAGAACTGCTGGAGGACGAGGAAGACGACGAGGAAGAGGACGAGTAGGAGCTGCCGCCGCTCGAGGCGGGTGCGCTGATCGGCGCGGCGAGCGAGAGCGCCGCGACGCCCCAGGTTCCGGTCGCCCCCGCTCCGCCGAATGAGCCGCCACCGCCGCTGAAGGCGGGTCCGCTTGGCGAGGAGCTGCTGCCGTAAGACGAGGACGTCGAGAACGAAGATGTCGAAGTGGACGCGGCGGAGACGGTTGATCCGTGGGATTTCCACCACGAGGCGATGGCACCATCGAGATCCAAGGCGATGAGCCAGGGGGACCAGCGGTCGTCGATGGCCGGCTTCTCTTTCTTGAGCTCCGCGCGCAAGAAGCGTTTCGCGCGCTCCAGGGTTTTCCGGATGGCCCGCGCTTCCGGCGAAGCCTTCTGCGCCGCCTGTTGGAGAGTGATCAGGTAGATTCCCAGCCATGCCGCCGAGAGCCCGACGGTGGCCAGCAGACTAAAGTCCGCGGCCGGTGATTCCATGTTGGGCAGCATGATGGAGCGTGCGAATGCCCAAAGGAACCATGCGATCAACGGCACCAGGGCGAGGCGCAGAAATCCGGACACATTGCGCTTCTTCGCCCAGGTGCGCGCGGCCGGCATCCCGAGGATCCCCAGGAAGACGCCGCCGAACAGGATGAGGAAGATCGCCAGGACATCCGATCCCTGGCGGATCGCGGCCCAGATCGCGCAGCCCAGTCCAATCAGACCGATCAGGCAGCCGAAGGCGAAACCTTTGCCTGGGGGATCGATCGCTGCGAAGGTACGAGCCGCCGCGAACGTGTCGTCCCGAATTTTCGCGGGAGGATCGAACCCGCTCTTCTTATACGTGGCGCGGATCTTCGCCGCGTCGGTCTCGTCGTGAGCGAGAAACAGCGAGAGCGCCACCGCATGCTCGGCGCCGCGCAGATCCGCGAGCGGCACGAGCAGCTTCAGATGCAGGTTCGGCTTGCCCTTCTTCCCCTCCTTCGTCCACGTTCGAATCTTGCCCTCCTGTTCCATTCGCGCCAGAAAGGCCGCGAACTCCGGAGGACCAACGTCGCCGTGCAGGAACGTCCCCGCCACCTCGGGTGGGAAACGAAGCACATGGCGCTCGATCCAGTCCCTGTCGATCGTGCCCTCGTCTACCGGGATTTCGCGGTCGCTGCGCCACTCGCTCACCGCGAATGCGAACAGCGCGAGCACCATCAGAGCGGGCAGAAGCCAGGGCTTCGCCTCAATGGCCATGGCCATGGGGCGGCTCACCGAGCCCGGCGTTGTTGTTCCACGAAACTCCAGGGGAAGGTGCAGGACGTAGGTTTCGCCGGGCGGTATGCTCACGACTTCCCGGTGCAGTTGCGAGCCATCCGGTGAGCTCCATGCGTCTCCCAGGATCAGGTCGAGGGTAAAGCGCGCGATCACTCCGGGACGATCGGGGAACGCGAAGTCGTGACTGAGGCGATAGCCGCTGAAGACCGGCAGCAGGATGTTCTCGAGGGTGTAATCGATGTTGTAGACCAGCGTGGTCCGGTCGAACTCGGGACCATCGATCTCGCGGGAGCGCCAGCGAAGCCGGTTCCCTTTCATCAACTGATACTCATCGACGAACGAGAGGGAACCATCGGTGAGCGGGTGCACGCTGCCATCCGCCGCGATGCGGGTCATGCCGTGCAGGGTCAGGCGCTGGTGCGGCTCGACGCGGAAGGTGCGCTCTCCGCCGTTCCAGTCGCCGGAGAACACCATCGTGTGGCGCTCGTTCACGCGCAGGCGTCCGTCGTTCTGCAGCTCCGCCCGAACGGCCAGCTCCCGCCAGTGAAGGTCGCGCGCATGAGCGGGAACTGCCAGGAGACCACCCAGAAGAAGGGACGCCAGAATTGCATTTCGCATGGTTGTGCTGTCGATTCTAGGTCGCTCGGCCATCAACCGCGAACCGTCAACCGACTACACTAGGAACCGATGAATCGTGCTCTGGCGCTGCGGCTGGAAAAGTGGGGGATCTGGATCGGCCTCATTGCCATCGTCTTCCTGCTTCGCCATCTCTTCCCGATCTTCTTCCTCACCTTCGTCCTCTCCTACATCGCCAACACGGCGGTGAATGCGCTCACGCAGCGCTTTCCGCATCGGAAGCTCAACGTCGGGATCGTGTACGTGGTCTTCTTGGCGGTGCTTTCCGGCGTCGTCTTGCTGCTGGTTCCCCGCATGCTGAACGAGGCCCGGAATCTGGCGCGCCAGTACATCAGCTCCGAGGCCGCTCGCGAAGACGGTGGGGAGACCTTCCTGCGACGCGAGGCGCGCGAGGCGGTGGACAGCGTGATCCTGAGCATCTCCGGAAGGGCGACCTTCGACGACTTCCGGCAATCCGACGCCTACGCGACCATCGTCGGGCGCATCGACACCGGCTTGGCCACCACCAGCCAGCGTGTGGCCGCGGAGGTGACGTCGTTTGCCAACGCGGCCATCTTCTTCGCGCTGAATTTCGTGCTCTCCATGATCCTGTCGTTCCTGCTCATCTGGGATCTGCCGAAGACGAAGGAGAAGCTGGCGCGGTTCTCGGAGGGCAGAACGGCGGACATCTATCGCGAGATCACGCCCAGCCTCAAAGCGTTCGGAGTGATGCTGGGCCGGGCCTTCGAAGCACAGAGCGTGGTGGCCATCGTCAACGCTCTGCTCTCCACGGTCGTGTTCCTGCTCCTCGGCCTTCCTTCGATCGCATTGCTGGCCATCATCGTCTTTGTTTGTTCCTACATCCCCATCGTCGGGATGATCCTGTCCACGCTCCCCGCGGCTTTCCTGGCCCTGAAGGTGGGCGGCCTGCCGCACGTCTTGTGGCTGATCGCCGCGATCCTGGTCATCCACGCCATCGAGGCGTACATGCTCAACCCGCTGATCTACGGACGGCACCTGCGGCTGCATCCGGTGGCCGTGCTGCTGATCCTGGTCGTGGCCGAACACCTCGTGGGTGTGTGGGGACTCCTGCTCGGCGTTCCCATCGCGGCCTTCGTGCTCAAGTACGTCATCGAAGGTCAGCCCGTCGTGCCGGAGCCCGCCGCTCCCAAATTGTGAGCGGTGCGCTCGTCTCAGTCGTTGTGCAGAATTCCGCGCGCTTTCCGGCCTTGTCATTCTGAGCCGGCCCACGCCGCGCGCGGCGCACTTGAAAGCAAGAAACAGAATCTGCGTGCCTGCCACGAGGGCGACCCCTCATCCGCCTTCGGCACCTTCTCCCCTCTGCGGAGGGGAGAAGGCTCTCGGTGTGTGCTCATCGCGAGGGGCAGTGGTTCATCGCAAGAGTGTTCAATCGAGAGCCTTCTCCCCCCGGCTTCTTGGGGGGAGAAGGTGGCCAACGGCCGGATGAGGGGGGCGATGCAGCCTTCGATCAGTGTGCATTCTGCCCCTGTGAACATTGGGTGTTTCTTGGAAGCCGCGTAGACGGCGAAGGATCTCGTGCGACGAACGATGAGAGTGAGGATACGAGAACCGCGGCCTTCTCCAACCTGCGCGGGCGTGGTTTTACCGGAGGGGATCCTTCGCACCCACCCGCCGCTCGCTCAGGATGACAGGCAGGAAGGCCTTGGATTTCTGCACACACTCTCAGTCGAAGAGCTCGGAGAAGGTCGCTCTCCAGCCAGGGATCACGTCGTCGATCTCGATTGCATCCTCGGCGATCAGCGTTCCGCTCGCGCGGTGGATCCGAACGGTTCTTCTGCGCGGGTCGAGGATGACCACCACCTGCACGCCGGCACGGAGCCATTCGCCGGTCTTCTCTTCGACCTCGCTGTAGCTGTCGCCCGGCGACACGACCTCGAATGCAGCATCGGGCGGGCCTACGAAGAAGCCAGGCGCATCGATGGCCCGCTCCTGACGGACGAATGCCGCATCAGGCGCGCGGACGGTGTCGGGATTGCGCGCGATGATGAAGCCAGCTTCGGATGAGTAAACCTCTCCCAGGTGCCGAGGGAGAACATGGTTGATGAGACTGGCGATGACGCGCGCGGAGACACGTCCGTGCTGTGCGCCCGAAGGGGACATCTTTCTCAGCTCTCCCTTGACCAGCTCGTACCGCCAACTGTCGTCGGGTAGACCAAGAAGCTCGTCCGCGGTCATGAGCGTGCCGACTGTCATGCCGTCATCGTAACGCTGAAAGCGTGCAACAGTCACCTCGCCCGGCATTTCTTCCCTCCCTAAATTTACTTGCCTCGTCGCGTGGCAAAAACGTATCTTTGCGCAAACGTCCAATGTTGAAGTCGTCGTGAAAGGGGAGGCTCCATGCGCCACTCGTCCACCCTGCGGTTCGTCTTCGTCGTTCTCTGCATTCTCATCCCCACTGCAGTGCTCTTCGCACAATCCCAAGCCACGACCGGCGTCATCGAGGGAGTCGTCACCGACGCCGATGGCGGCGTCCTGCCTGGAGTGACCATCACGCTCCGGAACACCGCGACCAATTTCGAACAGGCGCACGTCACCGATGCGGCCGGACGCTATCGGGGAGTGCTCCTCCCGCTGGGTCCGTACGAGATCCGGGCCGTGCTCGAGGGGTTTGCGCCACAGCTCGTCAAAGGGGTCGATCTCGGAGTCGGACAGACGCGCACGATCGACATCCGGATGGGGCAGACCGCGGTCAGTGAAGAACTGGTCGTCACGGCCGAGGCGCCGCTGATCGACACCGCTCGCACAGAAGGCTCGACGCGGCTCAGCGAAGAGGCCATGTCCGACCTGCCGAACAACGGCCGCAACTTCCTCGAGCTCACCAAGCTCACCCCGGGCGTGACTATCGTCCAGGGTCCCGACGGTGACGAGCTCTCCATCAACGGGCAGAAAGGCATCGCCAACAACATCTCTGTCGACGGCGCCGACTTCAACAATCCGTTCTTCGGCGAACAGCGCGGCGGGCAACGTCCGGCGTTCACGTTCAACCTCGACGCCGTCAAGGAAATGGTCGTCGTGGCGGACGGCGCAAACGCCGAGTTCGGCCGTTCGCAGGGCGGATTCGTGAACGTCATCACCAAGTCGGGGACGAACGACACGACGGGCACGGCGCACATCGTCTTCAAGAACGACTCGTTGAGCTCGAACCCGAAACGTCCTGACGGTTCTGAAGCCCCCACCTTCGATTCGACGTCCTACCAGACTGGCCTCACCCTCGGTGGACCGCTGGTGCAGGACAAGTTCTTCTACTTCGCCGCGTTCGACGCTCAGTTCGCGGATCAGACCAAGCAGACCGATCCCACGCGCATCGAGCCGCGGGTCGTGGCCGCATTCGCGGCCCTCGGGTCACCTGACGAGAACGGTCCCATCGAGCGTACCAATGACGCTCGGGTCTTTCTGTTGAAAGGCGACTGGAACGTCAGCGCGGGCAACCTGGCAACTCTCCGCTACAACTACACCTGGTCCGAGCAGGAGAACGGCACCTTCGACGTCGACTCCTGGGGCCGCAGCGCCAACGCCATCGAGCAGGATCACTCCCACGCCATCAGCGGCTCGCTGATCTCCACGCTGCAGAGCAACCTCCTCAATGAGTTCCGCTTCCAGTACGCCCGTGAGGATCGTCCCCGCCCCTATAACGGGCCGAACATCACCGGTCAGGACCGGCCGTTGCCTGATACCGCGTTCGACTTCGGACGCAGCTATCGCTTCGGGATGCCCTTCTTCATTCCCGTCGACTATTACGACACGCGCATCCAGTTCAACAACAACGTCTCGTTCCTGCTCGGCGCACACTCCATCAAGGCCGGCGTCGAGTACAACCGCGTCAATTCCGTGCAGACCTTCGTCGGCTTCGCGAACGGCCGCTACATCTTCAGCTCCACCGACGGCTTCCTGAACTACGTGCGCAATCCGAACTACGTGGAATGCTCCGATGGCACGAGCTCCGAGACGGGAACGTGCGCGACCGGCAGTGTCACTGGTCCCGTGCTGCTCTATCTCCAGCAGGCCGGTGTCGGTGGCATCTCCGTCGAAGAGGCGGGCACCCAGTCCATTCCCCAGACCGAGCCGGCCGTTTTCGTCCAGGACTCGTGGCAGGTGACGCCGAACCTCGTGGTGCAGTACGGCCTCCGCTGGGAAGCGCAATACCAGCCCGATCCGATCACCGATCCGGATGACGTGTTCTACTCCGGCTTCATCGGCACGACCAGTCAGGGTCAGGCGTTTCCCTCCAATGGCAAGGTCCCGTCCGACACCAGCATGTGGCAGCCGCGCTTCGGGTTCTCGTGGAACCCGGGCGGTGACGGACGCAAGGTTCTGCGTGCCTCCGCGGGCATCTTCAATGGCCGCATCCCCGGTCTGGCGCTGGCGTCGTCCCGCTCCACCAACGGCAGCCGCGGCCAGACCCTCTTCCGCAACAGCGCCCTGACCCCGATCCTTGGAGCGGTGCCCGCGTATCCCAACCTGATTCCGCAGAGCCAGGTCGGTTCGCCGTTCCGTCCCGACGTCTTCGTCTTCGACGAGGATTTCGAGAACCCGCAAACCACCGCGTACAGCGCGTCGTGGGAGCAGGAGCTCATCAAGGACTACGCGTTTCTCATCAAGTACAACTACGCCAAGGGCGAGAACATCACCCGGTTCATCAACCGCAACGACCCGCTGCTCGGCTCCCCGTGGTCGAGCGGTCTCGATGGCGGCCCGAACGGAGTCGGCGTCTTGACGGTCGTCGAGTCGAGCGCGAAGAGCCTCTATCGCGGGTGGACCGTCGGCGTCACCAAACGCCCCTCACACAACGTGCAAGCCCAGGCGTACTACACTTACTCCAAAGACTTCTCCGACGACGACAACGAGCGCGATCCGTTCACCTTCCGCTATGCCAAGGTCACCGATCTCGATGCCGAGTACGGCTACTCGGATCGCGATCAGCGCCACCGCTTCAATAGCTGGCTGCTTTGGAACGCGCCTTATGGCGTCGACCTGAACGTGCGCTACTCCTATCGTTCCGCGCAGCCGAAGTCGATCACCGCGACAGGAGCGGACGCGGGGACGCCGCAGGCCCGCTGCTCTCAACAGAATCCGGACGGCACCTGCACCGCGGGAGCCACCGTCACCCAGCGCAACCTCGGGCGCAAGGACAATGAGTTCTCCTCGCTCGACTTCCGCGTCTCCAAGCAGTTCGCCGTCGGCGGCGTGACTCTCGAGCCCGCGGTCGATGTCTTCAACCTCTTCAACAGCAAGAACCTCCGCCGCCCCGAAGTGACCAGCCTCATCTTCAACTTCGACGGCACGGTGCAGAGCGGCGTTGGCGATCCTCGCCAGGCGCAGCTCGCCATGCGCGTGATCTGGTAGCTTCAATCTCTGACTGTTCGCGCCGCGGGGCCTCTCGGCCTCGCGGCGCGAACGCCTTGGGGTGTCTGTTGTCGGGTTGTCTGAGCGAGGGACCTGGGTGGGCGGGGCGCCAATCACATGCCTGATACCTCCCTCCCAGATCCCTCCCTCGACGCTCCCAAGAACTTCCAGTGTTTGCAGGGTCAGAATGCAAACTCATCGGAGGCTGCATCGCCCCCCTCATCCGGCCGATGGCCACCTTCTCCCCCCAAGAAGCCGGGG
>Ga0307505_10000323_pt1 | contig 55419 bp, 47 predicted proteins | sample 23_S_MG_FD_202183 | JGI IMG/M metagenome (GOLD analysis project Ga0307505, IMG submission 202183) | Soil microbial communities from Populus trichocarpa stands in riparian zone in the Pacific Northwest, United States - 23_S | ecosystem: Environmental > Terrestrial > Soil > Riparian zone > Trees...
CCTCGTCCGCAACGTCCCTATTACAACGGCAACCGCATCGGTGGAAGAATCAAACAACTCCCCACAGAAAATCGACAGTCCCTTTCGCCGGGGTGACTAAGTGGGAGACAAAGGGGGGAAGCGCTTCCAGCAGGGCGGGAATTCATAAACGGAACGTCCAACTCGGACACTAGACCGTGCCGTCACGGACGTCGGGTCGTGGACAGGCTCGGCTGGGATCTGGCAGTGTTCGACGATGCCTGCAGCTGGAAAAGTCGCTCTTTTCGCTCTTCTCGCCGCGCTGACCTCCGCGGGTTGTGACAACGACGACTCCGACGGCGGCGCGCCGGTCGCGGAGAGCGCGATCCTGATCGTCGCCGACGCGGAACCGGACGCCCTACGCGAGCGCCTGATCGCGACGTCGTCAGACTACCTGCGGCGCATCTCGGGCGAAGAGCCCGGCGTGGCCCGTCTGGCGTCGCCGTCCGACTCGACCGCGATCGCCGCGGCCGCCGCCGACGCACGGGCCGGCCTGGTGCTGGTCCTCGACGCCGAACGCCTGGCGCCGGATCGCATCGCACCGGCCGAGATCGACGCGCTTCCCGAGGGCGGCTACCGCATCGCCACCCTCGAGTCGGGCGATCACGCGAATCTGCTCGCCGAGGGCGAAACCGGCGCGACATTGGTGCTGCTGGCAGGCGCCTCCCGATTGGCGCGCCAGTACGCGGTGTACGAGGCCCTGCGCCGCCTCGGCGTCCGCTACTACCACCCCGAGGAGGAGTACGTTCCTCTCGTTCCGCGCTCACAACTGCGGGCCCGGGCGTCGACACCCACCGCGGTGGCGCGTCGCGTCGGCGGCGCGATCTCCGACGACTATGTGCCGGACTTCCGCTTCCGTGGGTACACGTTCCATGGCGCGCACCCGCTCGAACACCTCGAGGCGTTCTCCGACGGCGACTTTCCGATCGACGACGCCGAGAACGCCATCGACTGGATGGTCAAGAATCGCGGCGAGAGCTTTCGCGGTGCCGGCCGCGGCGTCTCGTCGGCGGAGTCGCGCGCGCGACGGGTCGCGGAGTTGGAAGAGTTGCGCCAGGTGCTCGGCATGACGCGCGCCGTCGGCATCACGCTGCACAACGTCCAACAGGGCGGCCGGCCGCAGATCGATCCGACGTCGCCGATCCCGGTGCGGGAGCAGATCGAAACGCTGGTCGAGCAGAGTCTCGCCGCCGCGCCGGATACGGTGAGTTTCGGCATCCACTTCGGGCCGACCGAGGTTTCGGTCACGCCGGACATCGAGACGGTGCAGTGGATCAACTGGGCCGGCCAGAAGTCGCTCGAGCTGCGCCCCGACATTCCCGTGATCATCAACAACCACACCAGCGGCGGACAGGCGGTCGACAACTTCGACGACCTCGGTTGCCCGCCGGGGACCAATAGCACCGGCGTGTCCGACTACTACGATCTGTCCTTCCACACGGACCCGCGCATCGGCGTTTCGGTGCACACCGTCATGCTGCCGCCCCTCGAAGGTCCGGCGCTGCTGTACAACCAGGTGACGTTCGCCCACAAACTCTGCCTGATGCAGCGCGCCTCGGCCGAAGGTCGGCCGCTCGAGTGGTTCCCGGAGAGCTCGTGGTGGCTCTCGTACGACAACCCGGTACCGGTCTACCTGCCGCTGTACCTGGCGACGCGCCACCGCGACGTCGAGCTGGTCGCGCCGCTGCTCGAAAACCGCGGCGGCACTCTGCGCCGGCACAAGGAGTTCAACAGCGGCCACGAATGGGGCTACTGGCAGCAGGACTACGGCGTCGGCCTGTGGCACTGGAACGTCGACGTTCCATTCGACGCGGTCCTCGGCGAACTCGCCGACCCATTTTGCGATCCCGACGTGTGGCCGCGGAGCTGCGCGGCGCGCGACGAGATGGTCGACGTCCTCGCAGATCTCATCGCCCACCAATGGGAGTTCTTCCTCGAGCGCACCGACTACGCCGGCCGGCCGGGCGGGCTGTACACGTACTTCTCCGGCGAGGATCCCGCCGAAGAGCTGTCGGCGCGCGCCGGCTTCACCTTCCATCCGCAGCCGGTGACGTTCGCCGAAGTCGCCGCATGGTCCGCCGACGACGCCCAGCACTTCCGCGACACCGATCTCGCCGCGATGCGCGAGGCGGCGGCGGCGTACACCGCGTGGCTCGATCGGCTGCGGGCGATCGAGCCGTCGGTGCCGGAGGCCGGACGGACGTGGCTCGCCGAGGTGATCGACGGCGTCGAGATCAACGCGCTGCGCGCCGAGCACGTCGCGACACTGTACGAGGGAATGCTCGCCCTCGGCGCGGCCGAACGCGACGGCGCCGAGGACCCCGCGGTGGCGGCGCGCCCTCTCCTCGACGACGCGGCCGAAATGCTGGCCGCCGCCGAGCAGGTGATTCGGCGGCGCGAGGCCGGGTATCGCTATCCCGCGGCGCAGGTCCACGGCGGCGGGCTGACGCCTGAGACGGCAGTGGCCAACGGCACCACCTACCCGTACCGCGTCCACACCAAGACCCACTTGTTGACCTACTGGACGGTGCGCCAGGAACGAGCTGAAAACGTCGTTGCCGGCGACGTGGAGGACCCCAACCGCGTCGCCATGACGCCGGTGTTCGCCGATCCGGGCGTCCCCCTCGACATCAACTGGCCCGATCTGCCGTCGCTGGCGGCCGACATCGCCCTCGGCGATGGAACCGATGTGGATCCCAGCATCGAACAGCACACCTTCGCTGGAGAAGGCGTGTACGCGATCTCCGGCACAATGGAGATCGACGGCACGCCGATCTCCGTAAGGGGTGCGGTCGCACGCACGGCGCAACGCGCCGCGTCGCCGCTCGGCGGGCTCACGCTCGACTTCCCGAGCGATCCTGTCGCCGTCGAGTTCATCCGCGGCGTCGCCCCGAGCTTCCACTTCGCGGCGGCCGGCAATGCGCTGGCGGTCGCCACCGACGTCACCGGCGCCGGAACCTTCCACTTCTCCGATGTGGCGCGCACCGACCTGTCCCGATCCGGCGACGAGTTCACCACCGAGGGGGTCGACATCCGCATGCAACTCGTCGGCCTGGTCGGCGGCGACGGGACGCCGCGTTTCATCGGCCTCGGCGACGTGCGGTTCTCCGGCCGGCTCGACGAGTCCGGCTTCGGCGAGAGCCTCACCGTCGCCGGCACGATCGCGATCACCGACATCGTCGCCCTGCTGGTCGAACTGGTCGGCTTCGACGAACAGGGCGCGCGCGCCTTCCTCGCCAACGTGTACCAGACGACGGTCGAGGAATTACCAGAGGACGCGCCCTTCTCGGGCGCGTTGGCACTGAGCGGAGACTGAGCGGTACTCATGACCACACCCATCGAACACTTCGACGTCATCGTCGTCGGCGCCGGGATCTCCGGGATCGGGGCGGGATATCACCTGCAGACCAACTGCCCCGATCGCACCTACGTCATTCTCGAAGGTCGCGAGCGGATCGGCGGCACCTGGGACCTCTTTCGCTATCCCGGCATCCGCTCGGATTCGGACATGTATACCCTCGGGTATTCGTTCAAGCCGTGGACCAACGCCAAAGCGATCGCCGACGGGCCATCGATTCTGGCGTACCTGAACGAGACCGCGCGCGAGAACGGCATCGATCGCCACATCCGCTTCGGACTCCAGGTGAAGACCGCGTCGTGGTCGAGTGCGACGGCTCGCTGGACGGTGGAGGCCCATCGCGCGGACGGCGAAGTGGTGCGGTTGACCTGCAACTTCTTGCACATGTGTAGCGGCTACTACAGCTACGAGGCCGGCTACACACCGGACTTCCCCGGCACCGAGCGGTTCGCCGGGCGAATCGTGCACCCGCAGAAGTGGACCGACGACATCGATTACGCCGGCAAGCGGGTGGTCATCATCGGCAGCGGTGCGACCGCCGTGACCCTCGTACCGGAGATGGCCAAGCGCGCGGCGCACGTCGTCATGTTGCAGCGCTCGCCGAGTTACGTCGTTTCGCGACCAGCGGTCGACCGGCTCGCCAACGCGCTGCGCGCCATTCTCCCGGCCCGCATCGCGTACGGGCTGACGCGCTGGAAGAACGTTCTGATGGTCACGTTCTTCTACCAGTTCTCGCGCCGCCGACCGCGGCAGGTGAAGCGGTTCCTGCTCGACGGCGTCCGCAAGGAACTCGGACCGGACTACGACGTCGCGACGCACTTCAAGCCGCGCTACAACCCTTGGGACCAGCGCGTTTGCCTGGTGCCCGACGGGGATCTGTTCGCCGCCATCCGCGACGGAAGCGCGTCAGTCGTCACCGACGAGATCGAAACGTTCACCGAAAAGGGCCTCCGGCTGCGCTCCGGCGCCGAACTCGAGGCGGACCTGATCGTGACCGCGACCGGACTCGAACTGGTGCCGCTCGCCAACTTGGCGATCACAGTCGACGGCGCGGCGATCCGCATCGCCGACACGGTTACGTACAAGGGAATGATGCTGAGCGGCGTGCCCAACATGGCAACGTCGGTCGGCTACACCAACGCGTCGTGGACGCTCAAGTGCGATCTCACCTGCGAATACGTCTGCCGGCTACTCAACCACATGCGCGCGCACGGCTATGCGATCTGCACGCCCCAACTGCGCGACCCATCGGTGCACGCGGAGTCGTGGATCGATTTCTCCTCCGGCTACGTGCAGCGGTCGCTCCACAAGTTTCCGAAGCAGGGAAACAAGAGCCCATGGCGGCTGCACCAGAACTACCTGTTGGACACGATCCACCTCGGCTACGGCCGGGTCGACGACGGGACGATGGAGTTCGCGCCGCTGCCGGAGGCGACGGCGACCGTGCAGGCCGCGCCCGGTGAACCGGTCGGCGCCGCCGGTCAGGTGTAGCGGCGGGCGATTTCGCGCAGCAGGGCGATGTTGTCGCTGTGGCCGGTCATGCGCGCGTCGATCCGGCCGCGCAGAGGACGCCCCAGCAGGTAGAAGTCGCCGAGGATGTCGAGAATCTTGTGGCGCGCCAACTCATCTGGAAAGCGCAGTTCGGTGTTCACGATCTTCTCGTCGTCTATGAGGATGCAGTTGTCGAGTCGGCCGCCGCTGGCCAGACCCATCGACGCCATCGCCTTCATGTCCTTGACGAAGCCGAACGTGCGCGCCGGCGCGACCTGCTCGCGAAACGACTCCGGCCCGGTGTACTCGAACGTGTAACGCTGCGTCCCGACCGGCGGCGGGTAGCGCAGCGTGTAGGAGATCGTCAGAGCGTCGGCCGGCTCGATCGAGATTCCCTCGTCGTCCGGACCGTCGCCGCCGACCGCGAGCCGCGTGTCGACCGCGATTTCTTCGACACCGCCGCCCTGCTCCTGCACACCAGCGCTCTCGATCAGCGCGCAGAACTCGCGCGCCGAACCGTCCATGACCGGCACCTCCGACTGCACCTTCACCATCGCGTTGGTGATGCCGTACGCGTGGAACGTCGCCAACAGGTGCTCGACCGTCCCGACACTCATGTCGCCCTGGTGCAGCGTGGTCGCGTAGCCGGTCGACTCCACGAAATCGAGATGGGCCGGCACGGAGGCGCTGGTCGACAGATTGGTGAACACGATCCCCCGGCCCGGCGGCAGCGGGTAGAGGATCAAGCCCGAGCGGACGCCGCTGTGCAAGCCGTGTCCGCTGCCGACGACGGATCGGGCGATCGTTCGCTCAGGGTGCAATCGCCGCCCGCTGACCGAATGCGTGGAAGCCGCGTTGCCGTTCGGCGCCGCGTCGACGTGCGAATGCTGGGCACGGTCGTCCAGAGCACGGCCGACGACCTGCAGAAGCGCGTCGATCGAGAACGGCTTTTCGATGAAGTCGAACGCACCCAGTTTGGTCGCCTGCACCGCCGTCTCGACGTTGCCGTGCCCGGAGATCATCACCACCTGCGGGCGGTGCGGCTCGCTGCGCAGCTGGCGCAACAACTCGATGCCGTCGATGTCGGGCATCCACACGTCGAGCAGCACCAACTCCGGGCGCTCCCGCCGCACGATTTCGAGTGCCTCGCGACCACCCTCCGCCTCGAGGACCCGGAGCCCTTCGTCGTTGAGGACGCCGCGCAGGGACGTGCGAATCTCACTCTCGTCGTCGACGACCAACACTGTGGACATGATCGGGGTCCTCCAACCGTCGCGGTACTGTACCGGAAGCCGGCCGGTCATGCACGCAAGGCCGCCGGCACGAGGGACTCGGCGCGCAGCGGGAAATCAATCGAGAATCGTGTGCCGCTGGGCTGGTTCTCCCGAACCCGGACATACGCGCGGTGCTCGGCGACAACCGCCGCGACGATCGCCAGGCCCAGTCCCGTCCCGTCGGTCTTGGTCGAGAAATAGGGCTCGAAGATGCGTCCCTGGGCCTCGGGACTGACGCCGCTACCGTTGTCCGCCACTTCGAGGCGAACGACGTCGATCGCCGGGTCATGCGACACCGTGACCTCGATACGCGGCTCCGCCGTCTCCCGACAGGCCGCCACCGCGTTGTCGAGCAGGTTGATGACGACGCGCTTGATCGCCTCGCGATCGATCTCGACCAGCGGCGTGCCCTCGGTGACGCGCAGATCGAAGGTGACGTTGCCGTGCCCTTCGCGAAACAAGACGAGCGCGTCTTCGACGACTTCGCCGAGGTCGTTCGGCGCCACCTCGACCGCCGGCAGGCGCGCGAACGTCGAGAATTCGTTGACGAGCTTCTTCAACTGCTCGACCTGGCCGACGATCGTACTCGTGCACTCCTCGAGCAGGGCGCCCTTCTCCGGACCGAGTTCCGCGCCGTACCGCTTCTGCAAACGCTGGGCGGACAGCTGGATCGGCGTGAGCGGATTCTTGATCTCGTGGGCGATGCGCCGCGCCACCTCGCGCCACGCCTCCATGCGCTCGACGCGCAGCAGGTACGACACGTCTTCCAGAAAGAGGATCGCGCCGCGGTTAACGCCCGACTCGTCCTTCAGTCGCATGGCCGTCACCCACGCGGTCAGGGTGCGCGGTCCGGCGGTGAGTTTGACCTGGCGTTCGATCCGCTCGCCGCCGTCACTGGACACCTCCTCGAGCAGCTCGCGCAGTGGTGCCAGCTGCTCGGCGCCGAGCGCCTCGCGCCACGGTCGGCCGCGAACCGCGGCCGGCTCCACCGTCAGCATGCTCCCGGCGGCCGGGTTGAGCGCCGCCACGGCATCCGTCTCGTCGATCGACACGACGCCGGCCGTGATGTTGCGGAGCACGTTCTCGATGTACGAACGGCGTTCGTCCAACGTCGAGTGGGTGGTCTCCAGTTCGGCCGCCATCTGGTTGAACGACGCGAACAGCGGAGCGAACTCCTCGTCGCCGCCCGCCTCGGCGCGGTGTCCGAGGTTTCCCTGCGCCACTTCGCGCATGCCTTCCCCCAACGTCTGGATCGGCACGGTGAAGCCCTTGGCGAACGTGAAGGCGAACCAAATCGCCGCCAACAGGACGACGAGCGTGATGAGCAGCAGAGTCAGGGTATAGCTATTGACGATCGGCTGTTTGAGAACGCCGAGCTGGCGGTACTCGTCGTGCGTGCGCGCGGTCGCGCGCACCAGGTCGCTGACGCTTTTCGGCACGACATAGTCGACGACGACGACCGCTTTCGCCGAGCCGTCGAGCGCCCGAATCGGCACACCGCCGCGCACCAGGTCACCGTCCGGAACCCCGCGCGTGCGCGTGAACGGCTGATGGTCGACGAGCGCCTGACTGAGGTCGCTCCTCGCCACACGTAGGGGCCTCTCCGGAAGCGAGTCGACATGCGACAGAGCGAGCGGTCCCGTCGGACCGACCACCTGGATCGCCTGGACGTTCAGCTCGCGACGCTTGCCGTCGACGAACTCCTGCAAGGCCGCCCGGCTCTCAGGCTTCAGCAGATCGCGCCGCCGCACCTCGCGCTCGATCTGCAGCGCGTGGTGGAGCGCGTCGTCTCCCGCCCGCTGGTAGTAGCGGTGCGCGACCTGCAGAGCGCTGTCGACGGCGCTCTCGACGCGGGTGGCGAACCAGTTGTTGATCGCCTCCGACAAGAAGCCCTCGGCGACGACGAACAGCAGCAGCGTGGGGAAGAGGGTCAGGGTGCCGAAGGCGATGACGAGTCGGGCGCGCAGGCGCGCGCCGAGGATCTTCTGGCGCCGCTCGACGACCAGCTTCACCAGGTTGCGGGCGACGAGGAAGACGAACAGGACGAGCAGGATGATGTTGAGGTTTATGAGCAGGAAGAAGATGACGTTGCCGGTCAGCGACGCGCTGTTGGTGAACTCCGGCAGGCGTGTCTGCAACACCGCCAGGGTGATGAAGACGGCCGCGACGGCGACGATCAGCAGGCCTTCGCGCCGGCGCCTTCGGCGCTCCGAACGGTCGGCGCCCGTCGTCATGGCTCGAACAACTTCCCCTGCGGCGACGGCGGCGCCTCGCGCGGAGGTCGCCCGAAATACTCGAACGCCGCCGGTGTGGCGACGCGTCCTTTCGGCGTGCGGTTCAGGTATCCCTGCTGGATGAGGAACGGCTCATACACGTCCTCGATCGTATCGCGCTCCTCGCCGATCGCCGCCGCCAGTGTCTCGACACCGACCGGTCCGCCGCCGAACTTGTCGATGACGAGCCGCAGCAGTTCGCGGTCCATGCGATCGAAGCCGCAGCGATCCACTTCCAGCAGCTCGAGCCCGTCGCGGGCGACGGCGCGCGTGATGTGGCCGTCGGCGCGCACCTGAGCGTAGTCGCGCACCCGGCGCAGCAACCGGTTGGCGACGCGGGGTGTACCGCGCGATCGCTCGGCGATCTCGCGCGCGCCGTCGCCGTCGAGCGGCACCGCGAGGATGGCCGCGGAGCGCCGGATGATCACCGCCAGTTCGTCGGGGTTGTAGAACTCCAGCCGCAGCGTCACGCCGAAACGGCTGCGCAGCGGCGAGCTGAGCAGACCGGTGCGGGTGGTCGCACCGACCAGCGTGAAGCGCTTGAGGTCGAGCTTGATCGAGCGCGCCGACGGGCCCTGCCCGATCATGACGTCGATCTGGTAGTCCTCCATCGCCGGGTAGAGGATCTCCTCGACGGTGCGCGGCAGGCGGTGGATCTCGTCGATGAAGAGGACGTCGTGCTCGTCGAGGTTCGTGAGCAGGGCCGCGAGGTCGCCCGCCTTCTCGATCACCGGCCCCGAGGTGGAGCGGAGGTTGACCCCCATCTCCCGGGCAATGACGTGCGCCAGCGACGTCTTGCCCAGACCGGGCGGGCCGTAGAGGAGGGTGTGGTCGAGGTTCTCGCCGCGCGCGAGCGCCGCCTCGATGGCGACAGCGAGGTTCGCCTTGACGCTCTCCTGCCCCGTGTAGTCGGACAACTGGCCCGGCCGCAACGCCGAGTCGAAGCGCGCATCGTCCTCGACCGCTTGCGGCTCGACGATTCGATCGTCTTCCGTCATCCGCTCAACTTCTTCAGAGCCTCTCGAATCATTTCAGCCAGGTCGCTGATGCCGCCGCGGGCCGCCTCGCGCACCGCCTTGTCGGCATCGGGCGCACGATAACCCAGATTGACCAGAGCCGATACCGCCTCGCTCTCAGTGCCGGCGGTGGTCGGCGTTTGGCGCGACAGCGCCGCCAGACCGCTGGCGCGGACCTTGTCCTGCAGATCGACCACGAGCCGCTCTGCCGTGCGCTTGCCGATGCCCGGGATCGCCACCAGTCGCCGCACGTTGCCTTCGGCAAGTGCCGCGACCAGGTCGTCGGTCGGCAGTCCGGAGAGAATCGTCAGCGCCAGCTTCGGCCCGACGCCCGACACCGCGAGCAACTGAAGAAACATCGATTTCTCCGACTCGTCGGCGAACCCGAACAACTCGAGCGAACTCTCGCGCATGTGGGTGTGGATCGGCAGCGCGACCTTCTGCCCCTGGTCTGGCAAGTCGGCGAAGGCGTTCAACGAGACCAAGACGCGATAGCCGACACCGTTGACGTCGACCAGCAGTCCTTCCGGCGACTTCACCGCCAGGATTCCCGTCAGGCGCGCGATCATCGCCACCTCGAAGAGCGCGCACGGCCCGCCGGCGGGCCGGCGCGGCGGCCGATCGCCGGCGCGCCGGCCGTCTGCGCGTCGAACCGACTCGTGTTGATGTGGCAGATCGCCGCGCCCAGCGCGTCCGCTTCGTCGGAGCGCAATTCCAGCGGCAGGCCGAGGAGGCGGGCCACCATCGCCGCCATCTGCACCTTGTCGGCGCGGCCGCTGCCCGCCACCGCCATTTTGATCGACGCCGGAGTGTACTCGTAGACCGCCACGCCGGAGCGAGCGGACGCCACCATCACCGCGCCCCGCGCTTCGCCCAGACGCAACGCCGTCTGGATGTTGTCACCGACGAAGCTCTGTTCCAGGCTCACCGCGTCGGGCCGGTATTCCGCGCAGAGTTCGGTCACGCAGGCGAAGATGGCTTCGAGCTTGGTCGCGCGTTCGCCGCGCAACCGCAGTTGGCCGCTCGTCACCCGAGCCAAAGCGTGACCGTCGGAGGAAACGAGTCCCCAGCCGGTGACCGTCGTGCCCGGGTCGATCCCCAGGACCCGGCGGGCATGCTGGGACGAGGCGTGCGCCTTCAAGGTCGTTGATCCCCTTCCTCCAACCCAACCACTACCTGCGAGGCGGGAGCCGCCCATCGACCTCCCGCGCGACCGTCCGCGTTGCGTCTACTCCGCCGACAGCCGCTCCATCTCCTCCGCCGAGATATCCATGTTGGAGGCGACATCCTGCACGTCGTCGTGGTCTTCCAGTTCGTCGAGCAGCTTCAGTGTCTTCTCCGCGCTCGATCCGGTGAGGTCGACGACGTTGGAAGGCACCATCGACACCGCCGCGGTGGCGGTGACCACCCCCGCTCCGTCGAGCGCTTCCTTGACCGCGTCGAATCTGTCCGGCGCCGTCGCAACCTCGAACACGTCGTCCTGCTCCGAGATGTCGTCGGCCCCAGCCTCGAGGGCGATCTCCATCAGCTTGTCCTCGTCGATCACCTTCTTTTCGACGGTGATGACGCCACGCTTCTGGAACATCCAGGCGACGCACCCGCTGTCGCCCATGTTGCCGCCGAACCTGCTGAACAGATGCCGGATCTCGGAGACCGTTCGATTGCGGTTGTCGGTCATCGCCTGCACCAGCACCGCGGCGCCGCCCGGACCGTAGCCCTCGTACTGGATCTCCTCGTACTGGACGCCCTCGATCTCACCGGTCCCCTTCTTGATGGCGCGGTCGATGTTGTCATTGGGCACGCTGCTCGCTTTGGCCGTGGTGACCGCCGTGCGCAGCCGCGGGTTGGCGTTGATGTCACCGCCCCCGAGCTTGGCCGCGACCGTGATCTCCTTGATCAACTTGCTGAACAACTTGCCCCGTTTGGCGTCCTTTGCAGCCTTCTTGTGCTTGATGGTGCTCCACTTGGAGTGGCCCGACATGAACGTTCCCCTTCGGTACGGATGGCGAAAAAATACAGAAATCCGGTTAGCACACGGGTTGACGTGAAGGAAATCCGGGCGTGGTCAGTCGCCCCGGCGGCGCCGTCAGGAGGCGCCCAACAGCGGGTCCAACTCGCCGCTCGCCTCCAATGCCGCCAACTCGTCGGAGCCGCCGATCGGCACCCCATCGATGAAAATCTGCGGCACCGTGCGCCCGCCGGACTCGGCGATCATCTTGTCGCGCAAGTCGGGGTCGAACGTGACGTCGATCTCCTCGAACGCCACCCCCTTTTCGGTGAGGAGCCGCTTGGCGCGCGTGCAATAGGGGCAGAACCCGGTGGTGTAGATTTTTACTTCGGCCATGGACTGGAAGGACGCTAGCTGCGGGTTCCACCATCCGCAACTGCGCCTTGGACACCACCGGAGTTTTCAGTGTTCAGTTTTCAGTGTTCAGTACGGGACAACTGACCGGGCGCCGGGCAGCGCGGGGGATGTAGGTCGTGTCCATCGAGGCTCCCGGCCACCTGGCACTGAAAACTGAACACTGAACACTGAACACTGAACACTGAAAACTGCCGACCGTTTTTGCTTTCCTGCTCTGGCTGCGATACGCGGCGGCGGATGACGGTCGGAGAGCGCTTCGAGAAGCTGGTCGGCATCATGCACCGCCTGCGGGCGCCGGGGGGCTGTCCGTGGGACGGGGAGCAGACGCACGCCTCGATCAAGCCGTATCTGATTGAAGAGGCCTACGAGGTGCTCGAGGCGATTGATGCCGGCGACGACGGCGAGCTGTGCGGCGAGCTCGGCGACCTGCTCCTGCAGGTCGTCTTTCACGCCGAGATGGCCGCCGAGACCGACCGCTTCAAGATCGACGACGTCATCGACGCGATCTGCGACAAGATGGTGCGCCGCCACCCGCATGTCTTCGCCGACACCCAGGTCGACGACGCCGCCGAGGTCCTGCGCAATTGGTCTAAGATCAAGCAGCAGGAGCGCCGCGCCGCCGACACCGACGCCTCGGTGCTGGCCGGCGTGCCGCGCGCCATGCCGGCGCTGCTGCGCGCGCACCGCATCGGCGAAAAGGCTGCGACGGCGGGCTTCGACTGGTCCACGGCCGACGGAGTCGTCGACAAGTTGCGCGAGGAGCTGGCCGAACTCGAAGCGGCGCTGGCCGGCGAGGGGGTCGAGCGCGTCGAGGCGGAGCTGGGCGATCTGCTGTTCGCCGCCACCTCCCTGGCGCGCCACGTGGGCATCCGCTCCGAGGACGCGCTCGGCAAGGCCACCGACCGCTTCGAAGCCCGCTTTCGCGTTATGGAGGCTCGCCTCCGAGCCGAGGGCCGCGAGCTCAGCGAGATGGCTGAGGACGAAATGGAAGCCGCCTGGCAGCGTGCCAAGGCGGAGCTACTCTAGCAGCCCGTTGTCTTCAGATCTCGCAGGCGTCGCCGATGCCGTCGCCGTCCGCGTCGGCTTGGTCCGGGTTGTGAACGTCCGGGCAATTGTCGCAACAGTAGTCCCAGCCGTCGGCGTCGGCACCGTCGGTCCAGCACATTGGATGGTAGGGGCAGGCGTCGCTGGCATTCTCGGGGAACACGGAGTCGAAGTCGCCGTCCTTGGGGCACAAACCCCATCCGACGGGGGGGCTGACGCTGCCGTCGACGCTGATTTCACACGCGACGTTCTTGAGCCGCGGCGGTTCGCCATGGGTCACGATGTCGCCGCACGCCTCGGGTCCGCAGCGCCCGCCGTAGGGTGGGAGCTGGCGAACATTGGACGAGACGCTCGAATCGCTCACCCGGACGTTGCCGCCGCGAATGCCGAACAACACGCCGGCACTGCTCAGCCAGAGATTGCTGATGATCTGCGAGCGCTTCACCGCAACGACGCTGTGGGTCGACGTCCCCAGGCTGTCGATGCCACAGCCGTTCTCATGCACACTCGAGTCCTGCATCTTCAGGCGTCCGTCGCCCACGACCACACCGCAACCACCGGTGAGTAGCCCGTTGCCGTGGATGTCCGCGCCGCGGACCTTGACGTTGGGCCCGACGATGCCCGCCCCCAGCGCATCGCGCACGGTCAGATCGCGGACGAGTACCGCGCCGAACGGTCCGGAATGCGCGATGCCGATGTCACCACCCTGAATCGTACCCGGGCCGCGCACGTCGCAGCGCTCGGCGCAGACCACCGTCGCGGTGCCGTCGCCCGGAGTTAACGCGGATCCGGTCAGCGTGAAGCCGTTGAGATTGAGCCGCGCCCGGCCCAGGCTGATGGCCGCGCCGTCGAACCCCGAACAGTCGAGATCGGCCGCTAGATGCGCGCGACCTTGAGCCACCGTCTGACCGCACGCCGTGACCGGCGTCGACGCCGCCTCGGCCGCTCCCGTCGCACTCGAGACGGCGAGCGCGACAGTCGCCACATAAAGCTTCGCGTATGTCGACATGAGCTCCCCTTTCGCAACGCAAGCCTGCCCGGTCGCTAGCACCAGGGGCCCGTGGACCACAAGGATTAAGTTGCGGTTCGGCGACAGGATTGCGCGGGACAGCCCCCTTCAATCCGGGCGGGAGAGGCGTTCGACGACCATCGCCCGGGCGCGGTCGACCTCGCGACCGCCGAGCAGGAGGGCGGCAACGGCGAACACGCTGATGCCGAGCGCGATGGCCGACCCCAACTCGAGCACCCGGTAACCGAGACCCCCACCCCCAGGCCACCACTGGGTGACGAGATACACCGCCAGGCCCATCGGCACAGACGCGACGGCACTGCGCAGCAGCGAGCCGAACACCGCCGTGCGATCGACGGTTCGGATCCGGCGGCCGAGGAGGGCCCCGAGGCAAACCGCGTTGACGGTCGCTGCGATCGACGTTGCCAGCGCCAGTGCCGCGTGGTCGAGATCGGCCACCGAGGCACCGTTGATCAGGTCGGCAAGCCACGCGGGCGACGAGTGGGTTGCCACGGGGCCCATCAGAACGACGCCGGCAACCACGTTCGCCAACACCGCCAACAGCGCGACGTAGACGGGCGTTCGCGCGTCGCCCAGCGCGTAGAATCCCGGCGCGAGGAGCCGCACCGCCGCCACCGGCCACAGTCCCAACGCGTAGGCGCGCAGCGCTCGCGCGGTCATCGCCGTCTCGGCGCCGCCGAACGCGCCGCGCTCGAACAACACCGCCGTGATCGGTTCGGCCAGCAGGATCAGGCCGACCGTCGCCGGTACGGCAATCAGATTCATCAACGACAGCGCAAAACTCAGGCTGTCACCCATGCCCTCGAACTCGCCGCGCGCCGCCTGGCTGGCCATGCTCGGCAGAGCCGCGGTTCCAAGCGCGGCGACAAACAAGCCGAGCGGAAACTCGAAGACACGATCGGCGTACCACAGGTAGGACACGCTACCGGTCGGCAGCAGCGAGGCGAGAACGGTACCGATCAACACGTTGACCTGAAAGATCGCGGTTCCGAGGACCGCCGGCAGCAGGAGCACCGCGGAGCGGCGCACCGCCTCGTTGGTCGGCTCCCAGAGCGGCGCCAGTGAAACACCGCGCCGTCTCAGCGCCGCTACCTGCAGGGCGACCTGGCACGCGCCGCCGGCGACCACGCCGTAGGCGAGCGCGTCGATCGGGCTACCCAACAGCGGCTGCAACGTGAGCGCACAGGCGATGATCACGAGGTTGAGGATGGCCGGCGACAGCGCGGGTGCGGTGAAGTGGCGACACGCATTGAGAAAACCCGCGAGGACGGCGACCGTCCCGACCAGCGCGACATACGGGAACAACATGCGGGTGAGCCGCACGGTGAGGTCGCGCAATTGCGGATCGTCGGTGAATCCCGGCGCGAAGACGTCGACCCACAGTGGCGCCAGAGCGGCTCCGGCCAGAGCCAGAGCGGCCAGGACGACGAGCGCCAGCCAGAGCACGGCACGCAGGGCGCGCCGCGCTTCACCGGTCGAACGATTGGCGAGCAGGTCGGCGAAGACGGGCACGAACGCGACCGAAATCGCCCCCTCGGCGACCAGGCGGCGAAACAGATTGGGGAAGCGGAAGGCGACGAAGAACGCCTCTGCCGCCAGGCCGGCGCCGAAGAAGTACCCGACGACGGCGTCGCGGATCAGGCCCGTGACCCGACTGACCAGGGTCAGGGCGCTGACCACCCCCGCCGCCCGCGCGATATTGCGCCGCTCGCTCGCCATGAGCGGCCCGGTCTAGCAGCCCGCTTTGCCCGCGTCAGGGGCTTCGCCAGGGGTCAGGGGCCGGGGGTCAGGGGTCAGGGCCGGGCGGGGGGACTGACCGCTGAGAGCTGAAGGCTGAAAGCTTCCCCGTCGAATTGACCACCTCTGGGCACCGTGCTACCCATCGCGGTTCGCGGAAGGAGCTTCCCTTGGCAGATCGACATCCATCGGCAATCAAACGCAACCGGCAGAACGAGAAAAGGCGCGAGCGGAATCGCGTCATCGTCTCACGGATGCGCTCGCAGGTTCGCAAAGTTCGCACCGCCGTCGCCAACAGCGACACCGGCGTGGCCGAGACCGAATTGCGCGTGGCGATCAAGGAACTCCAAAAGGCCGCGACCAAAGGCGTGCTCCACAAGAACGCCGCCAATCGCCGCGTCGCCCGTCTGAGCCGCGCGGTCGCTGCGCTCGGCAAGTAGCCTCACCCCCGCCGCGGCGGTATTCCGCAGCGGCACCTACCAGCCGGCGCCGGCCGCCGGGGTCACTCGGCGGTCTGGAGTGACTTCAGATAGGCGACGAGCGCATCGATCTGCTCGGCCGGCAGGTCGCTGTACGCCTTTTTCTTCACCCCCGGTTTCATCTCCTGAGGCGCGACGATCCATTTTCGGATCGACTCGTCATCGAGGCGGGAGCCCACGCCGTCGAGAGGATTGCGCCGATTGCCCGCGCCCCCGATCGAGTGGCAAAGCCGGCACTTCTGCTCGTCGTATACTTTTTCCCCCGCTTGAGCGCCGTTTGCCGGCGCGGCCGACATACAACCAGAGAGCGCCGCGATGGCCGCGCACAGCGACACCAACGACAACCAGCCATTTCCGCCCATTCGCCAACCCCTTCAGTACCTGAGTCCCGCCGACGCTAGCTGTTCTGCAGCCAGGCGAATAGAACCGCCAGGGCGATGATGGCGATCCCCGTCGCCACGGCCAGGATTCTCGCCAACCAACGCCTCATCGCACCCCCTCAGACCAGGTCGAACAACTCGGAGTGCGAGTTGCCCATCGGCACGCCGAGCCGGTACAGCGCGTGCTCCACCGAATCGATCATCGGCATCGGGCCGCAGACGAGGACTTCGACTGCGGTTCGATCCGAGGGTAGGTGGCGATCGAGCAGCGCCTGGTCGACCCTTCCCACCTCGCCGCGCCAGTCCGGCGGCGCATCCTCGACCACCCACACGACCCGCAGTGCCAGCCGCTCCGCCAGACACGTCATCTCGTCGCGCATCGGTACACGCGACCACGAACCGCAGGCGTGGATCAGGGTCAAAGGGCGGCGATCGCCCTGCTCGGCCAGGAATCGCAGAATGCTTGCCATGGGGGCGATGCCGATGCCGCCGGCGATGAACACCAACTCGGCGGCATGCGATCCGGCGATTCCAAAGGAGCCGTAGGGGCCGTCGAGGTAGCAGATCTCCCCGGGTTGCACGGTACCGATCGTGCTCGTGAAGTCGCCCAACTCTTTGATCGTGAACTCCACACCGCCCGACGTTCGCGGCGCGGACGAGATCGAGAACGGGTGCTCGCGCATCGCGAAGGGGGAGCTGCGCAGCACCAGCCAGGCGAACTGTCCCGGGGTGAACCGCATCCCGGCATGGCCCTCCGGCTCCACGACCAGCGTCCACGCGTCGCCGCGCTCGGCGGTCACGGCAACAACGCGATACGGGTGCCGCAACAGAAGGAGCGGCTTTGCCAGCCGCACGTACACGATGATGCCGATCCACGACGCCGCGATCAGCATCCACAGCCCTCGCTTCCACCCTGAGGACACGTAGTAGCCGACGCCGTCGATGTGAGCGAAGGCCAAGCCGACGGCGAGGATCGCGAGAACGGCGTGCGTCGCCCGCCACTCATCGTAGTGCAGCCCGAGCCGTCGGCGCAGCAGCGACACGGCGACGAGCAACAGGAGCAGAACGACAGAGACCACGCCTGCCGTCATGTGCCAGGCCGCCTCGGTGGGATCGAGATAGGTGAGATACACCGGGTCGGCGACGACCAAGATGATCGGGTGCGCCAAGACGATCAAAACGCCGACCACCGCCAGGTAGCGGTGGAAGTAGTACACGATGTCGATGCCGTAGGGCGCCGTCATCCGTTTGAAGCGCGCGGTCAGAACGAACTGCACGGCCATCATCGCCGCCCCGGCGAACCCCAGCGCGAGCGACAGGTCGTACCAAAAACCCCCACCGCCCGGTGCCGACTCGGCAAGGAGGACGAATAACGGGGCCAGGACCAGCGCGAGATAGACCCCGAGCCAAAGGATCGCCCTGCCCCAGATCCACGCGGTGGCGGGTGGAGAACTCATGGCGGCGGGGATCAACCTGAACCACATCTCCGGTGAAGGCAAAGACGCCCTTTCACTCCGCCGCGGCGATCGCGACCTCGTGTCTTCTCTTCGCGTCCTTCTTGGCGCCTTGGCGTCTTGGCGCGAGAAAGATTCTCGGATCGAGGCTCGGTGTTCATGCGCCGAGCACCGACTGTCACCCTCCCATGCGGAAATGGCCCTCCGCCTGTAAGGCCAGCATGAACGACTCCTCGTAGGCGTTCTCGGGCGCACCGCGCACCAAGCGATCGAGGGCCTTCGCGTCTTCGCCGACGAGGATGCGCCATTCGTCGTTGCGCACGCCGTCGAGGATGATGCGGGCCGCGTCCGTCGCGCTGGTCGGTGCATGGTCGCGAAACAGGATGCCGACCTGCTGCATGATCGCGCGGACCTGGTCGTCGGGCAGATCCCCGATCGGGAAGCCCCGTTTTACAAACTGCTCGCGAACGCGGGCCACCTCCTTCTCCGACATGTCCAGCGCGTCGCCCTTGCCCAGCACCTTGCCGCTATTGATCACGATCGATGTTCCGATGTGCCCCGGCATGACGACGGCGGCCTTCACGTGCGGCGCGTTGACGCGCAGATCGGTCACCAGCGCTTCGGTGAATCCTTTGACCGCGAACTTGGCGGCGCTGTAGGCGGTGTGCGGGGTGCCGGGGCCGAGACTCGCCCAGAAGCCGTTCACGCTGCTGGTGTTGACGATGTACCCCTCGTCGCTGGCGACCAGCAGCGGCAGAAACACCCGGGTGCCGTAGTACACACCGTACCAACACACGCCGAAGGTCCGCTCCCAGTCGGCGCGATCGTCCTCGATGATGCTGCCGCCGCCGCCGATGCCGGCGTTGTTGAACAGCAAGTTGATGTGCTCGGTTCGGTGCTCCGTCATCACCGCGTCCCGAAAAGCGATCATCTCCGGTTCCTTGGACACGTCGCAGGCGTGCGTGGTGACGCGTACGCCGGCCGGCGCGTCCGCGTCGCACAGACGTTTGGACTCGGCCATGTTCTCCGACAACACGTCGCACATCGCCACGTGACATCCCTCGGCGCTGAGTTGTCGCGCCATTGCACGCCCCATCCCGGTGCCGCCGCCTGTGATGACCGCGAGCTTGCCGCGAAAGTCCTTCATGGTCACACGTCCTCCCGTTCCCCAGATCCCGATCACATCCACCGCGATCATTCCATCCTGGCGACATCGCCCAACGGGTTGCCTATTGGACCGGGGTGCGCCACCAAGGCTGCGGATGGAAGCGGCGGAGACAGACCAGCCGGGATCGGGCGGCGGCTGGGCGGCGCTGGCGCTGGCGCTCGGGTTGGCGGTCGCCGCCTACGCGTTTCCGTTGCCCGGCGTCTCCGAGGAAGGACGCCGACTCATGTCCGTGATCGCCGTCGTGGCGACGCTGTGGATCTCCGAGGCGATCCCGCTGGCGGTCACCGCGCTCCTCGGGCCCACCCTCGCCGTGATCGTCGGCGTCGCAAAAGCGGAGGTGGCGTTCGCGGCCTTTGGCAATCCGATCATCATGCTCTTCGTCGGCAGCTTCCTGCTGGCGCGCACCACCTTCAAGTTCGCCTTGAATGAGCGCATCGCGTACCGCGTACTTTCGCTCGACGTGCTGGCCAACGATCCGACGCGTGCATTCCTCTTCCTCGGCCTCACCACCGCCGTCCTGTCGGCGTGGATGAGCAACACCGCGACCACCGCCATGATGCTGCCGATAGCACAGTCGGTATTGCGGGCAATGATTCCGGTCGGCGGCGGCACGGTGCCGCGGACATTCGCGGCGGGGATGATCCTGGTGGTGACCTACTCGGCTTCGATCGGCGGTCTCTTCACGCCGATCGGCACGCCGCCAAACCTGATCGGCATCGGTCTCATCGAGCAGGCGACGGGCGTGCGCATTTCCTTCGTCTCCTGGGTGGTCCGAGTTCTGCCGGTGACCGCCGCGAGCCTGTTTCTGATGATGGCGTACTTCGCCTTTCTCTTTCGCAAGGAGAAAAGCGCCCTGGTGTTCGACCGGGCGCGCATGGTCGAGCTCTATCGCGAGCTCGGCCCGTGGACCGTCGAGCAGCGGCGGGTGACCGCGGCGCTGCTCGTCACCGTGGCGCTGTGGGTGGTGCCGCCGATCCTCGGACTGCTGAGCCCGGTGCTCGGAGGCCTGCTGGCGGCGCGCCTCCCCGAGGCGGTGGTGCCGATCGCGGTCGCGTCAGCGCTCTTTTTCGTCGGCCGCGGGCGCCAAGGCGGCGGCGCGCTGCTCGAACTCGGCGACCTGGCGCGCATCGACTGGGCGGTCATCGTACTTTTCGGCGGCGGCATGTGTCTGGGCGACCTCATGATTCGCAGCGGCCTCGCGGACGCCGTCGGCGTCGCGCTCGCCGGCGTGATTCCCACGGGTTCTCGCCCGCTTCTCGTCCTCCTCTTCTGCCTGTTGGCGATCGGCGTGTCGGAGACCACTTCGAATACGGCCAGCGCCAATATGGTGGTGCCGATCGTCGTCGCCGTCGCGGCGCGGGCCGGCGGCGACCCGGTCGACCTCGGGCTCGCCGCCACGGTGGCCTGCACCTACGGCTTCATGTTGCCCGTCTCCACGCCCACCAACGCGATGGCCTATGCAACCGGCCATGTGACGCAACGGCAGATGATTCGATACGGGGTCGTCCTCGACCTGATCGGCATCGCGCTACTCACATTCTGGTTTGGATGGCTCTGAGTTGAACCGCTGACCGACCGCGGCGGTTCGCCCGTCGTCGCGCGCTGCGCTACAAGCGCACGCGCATATGTCCGTTCGATCCGCATTCGCATTACCAGTTCTCGGCACGGTCCGCGCCGCGTGGCTGCCTGTCCTGATCACCTACTTCGCCTACGGCGCCAGCACGATCACGCAGATCGCACTGTTGTTCTTGCAGAAGGAGACGCTCGCGATGACGCCGGCCGAGGTCGCGCACGTGGCGTTCTGGGCCAATCTGCCATGGAGCATGAAGATGGTCGTGGGGGCGGCCTCCGATGCGTTTCCGATCTCCGGCAATCGCCGCCGCCCCTACCTGATCGCCGGCACGCTTCTGTCGATCGCCGGCTACGCCGCGCTGGCAACCGTGGTGGCCAGCAAGTCGGCGTATCTGGCGGCAACAGTCGCCATCGCCATCGGATTCATGATGCAGGACGTCATCGCCGATGCGCTCTCCGTCGAGGTCGCCACCGACGACGAGGAGTTGGCACAAGTACAGACGCTCGGCCGCATGGCCCTCCTCGGCGGCACGGTGGCGGTCGGATACCTCTCCGGCGTGTTGGCGGGCGCGCTCGGGCCGCGGCCTGTATTCGCGCTGGCAGCCGTCCTACCCGGGCTCGTACTGGTGAGTGCGTTCTTCCTGCGCGACGTCGGCAGCGCCATCGCTCGTTCGCGGCCGCCTCTCGGTCGAACGTCGACCGTGATCGGTGTGGGCCTGGGCTACGGCTGCCTCGGGATCGCGCTCGAAGTCCTGCAGGTGCCGCTCGCGCAGGAGATCGTGCTCGCGGTATCGGGGGTCCTGATCGTCCTGCTGTTGCGTACGGTCGGCATCACTCGCGCCGTGGCCATCGCCGCCGGCACCATCTTTCTCTTCCGCGCGATACCCGACGTCGGCCAGGGGTACAGCTACTGGGCCATCGACCACCTCGGTTTCGACCAGGAGTTTCTCGGCGTTCTGGCGCAGGTCGCCGCCGTGTTGGGATTGCTCAGCCTCATCTTCTTGCGCGAGCGCATCGTGCACGCGCCGGTCAGCACCGTCTTCGCCTGGATCATCATCGCCGGCGCGTTCCTGCTCCTCCCCAACATCGGCCTGTTCTACGGGATGCACGAGTGGCTCGGCATCAGCGCCCGCTCCATCGCCGTCATCGACACGACCATCACGGCCCCGCTCGTCCAACTCGCGATGGTGCCGATGTTGATCCTGATCGCGCGCACCACTCCGGCGGGGAGCGAGGCGACGATGTTCGCCATCATGGCATCGCTGATGAACCTGGCCCTTTCCTCGCGCGACCTGTTCACCAGGTACCTCAACGACTTCTACGCGGTGACCCAGCAGGACTACTCCAACCTCGGCCGGCTGATGATCACCGTCTGCGCGCTGAATCTCCTGCCGCTGATCGCCCTACCCTTCCTGCGGCGCGCGGAATCCGAGCTACCGCACAAGACCGCAGTTGACGATCGGGGCTAAGCCGTGCGCTTGGTCACCTCGATGAGGTGATACCCGAACTGCGTCTTCACGGGGCCTTGCAGCGTTCCCACGTCGGCGCTGAAGACGACCTGGTCGAACTCGCGCACCATCTGTCCCGGCGAGAACGTTCCGAGGTCGCCACCCTGGCGCCCCGACGGACATTCGGAGTGCTCGCGCGCGACCGCGGCGAAATCAGCGCCGCCTTCGATCTGGGTCTTGAGGTCCTCACATGCCTTTTCGGACTTCACGAGAATGTGTCGGGCTGCAGCTTTCGGCATCGCGTCATCTCCAGGTTGAATACGCCACATCAAAGCCCGGATCTCCGGCGATTCCAAGTGCGGCCGTCAGCAATCCGGAGGGACCCGAAATCTCGCCCGACCAGGAAGGTTGAAAAAATCGAACTCACCACAGAGGCACGGACAACACAGAGGAAGGACTTTTGGAGCCCCCGCCCATCCGGCCGCGGATCCGATGCCCTGCCGATCTCGATGACTCGATCCGCGTATCGTCGGTAACCTCTCTGTGTACTCCGTGCCTCCGTGGTGCAAATTCTCTTGGTCAGAAGTCGTCGAGCATGCGGTCGTGGAGATCGTTCACGACCGACTTCAGCATGCGGTCGATGGCGCGGCGCCGTTCGGTCTCGGCCAATTGGATCGGCGTGAGGTCGTCGAGCGCGCTGAACGTCAACTTGTCGCGTTGGAACCGCGAAGAACTCGGCACGACGGTGTCGGTGCGGACGCTGTATGCGTCCACCGCGTAGATGCCGGCGCCGCGCCACAGGATCTCGCCGTCGTCGCGCCGCACGACGACCGCGTCGACCGTCAGCTCGATCTCGTACTGCAGCGCCTCGTCCGAGGCATCGAAGGTGACCGGCCGCGTGCTGAAGCTGCGAATGACGCCCTTGATCTCCGCCTCACCACCGCCGCGCTCTTCCTCCAAACGCACCACTCCGCGGCGATAGAACTCCCGCTCGAGCGCGAGCGTCAGCTTCTCGTCCAGGTCGTACTCGCGCGAATGATTCTCGAACTGCCCCACCGCAAGCGAAGTGATCCCGCCCGGAACGACCTCGCGCGCCCCGACCAACTGATACCCACACCCAGACGCCAGAGTGAAAATCAAAAACCAACGAAGCGAGCCGACCCGATTCTTCGTCCCCCGGTCCCTGGCCCCTGGCCCCTGACCCCTGTTCATTGGACGATGTTCACCAGCCGACCGGGGACGACGATCACCTTCTTCACCGGGTTCCCCTGCAGCGTGCGCACGGCGCCGTCGGACGCCATCGCCAACCGCTCGATCTCCTCCCGGGAGATATCGCGCGGCGCGCGAACCGAGTCGCGTTTCTTGCCGTTCACCTGTACGATCCACTCCACCGTGTCCTCGACGCAGAGCGACTCGTCGTGCGCCGGCCATTCAGCGACGGCGATCAGCGACGTGTGGCCCAGGCGCGACCACAGCTCTTCACAGATGTGCGGCGCATAGGGCGACAGCGCGAGCAGGAACCGGGTGACGATTTCGCGCGGCAGGGTGGACGTCGCCGTCGCCTCGTTGACGAACGTCATCATCTGCGCGATCGCGGTGTTGAATCTCAGGTTCTCGGTGTCTTCCAACACCTTCTTGATGGTCACGTGCAGGGAACGCTCCAACGCCGGCTCGCTGCTCGCCGCATCGCCGGTGAGGCGCGCTGACAACTCGCCGGTCCGTTCGTCGACGACCAGGCGCCAGACGCGCTGCAGAAACCGGTAGACGCCTTCGACGCCCGACATCTGCCACGGCTTCACCTGCTCGAGCGGGCCCATGAACAGTTCGTACAGCCGCATCGCGTCCGCGCCGTATTCCGCGATGACGTCGTCGGGACTCACGACGTTGTAACGCGACTTCGACATCTTCTCGATCTGCGTGGTCAGACGATCGCCCGATGCCCGGACGAAGAACTCGCCCGAGCGATCCTCCACCTCGGCCGGGGTGTAGTACTTGCCGCGCTCGTCGCGGTAGCTGTAGGCGAGGATCATTCCCTGGTTGAAGAGCCGCTGGAACGGCTCCACCGTCGACACGAGGCCGCAGTCGTAGAGCACCTTGTGCCAGAAGCGCGCGTAGAGCAGGTGCAATACCGCGTGTTCGACACCGCCGACGTAGAGGTCGACGGGCATCCAGTACTTCTCGAGATCCACCGACCAGGCCGCCTCGGTGTTGCGCGGATCGATGTAGCGCAGGTAGTACCAGCACGACCCTGCCCACTGCGGCATGGTGTTGGTCTCGCGCACGCCGACGCGGCCGTCCGGCAGGGTCACCGCCAGCCATTCGTCGCCCGCGCGCGCCAGCGGCGGCCGTCCATCGGCGGTGGGACGGTACTCATTGATCGGCGGCAGCTCCACGGGTAGCTGGTCCTCGGGAATGGCGACGACGCTGCCGTCTTCGAGCCGAACGATCGGAAACGGCTCGCCCCAGTAGCGCTGCCGCGAGAACAACCAGTCGCGCAGTTTGTACTGAACGCGGCCGGAGCCGACGCCGTTCGCCTCCAGCCAGTCGATCATCGACGCCTTGGCGGCGTCGACCGGCAGGCCGTCGAGGAAGTCCGACCGCACGGCGACGCCGTCGCCCGTGTACGCCTCTTCTTCGATCGGCACGGTCGCACCGCTGATGACCTCGACGATCGGCAGCCCGAACTTGCGAGCGAAGGCGTGGTCGCGCTCGTCGTGCGCCGGAACCGCCATGATCGCGCCGGTTCCGTAGCCCATGAGCACGTAGTCGGCGATCCAGATCGGAACGCGCGCACCCGTCACCGGGTGGATCGCGTCGGCGCCGCTATACACCCCTGTCTTCTCTTTGTCGGCGTTGGTGCGATCGACCTCCGACAGCGCGTCCGCACGTTCGCGATACTGCCGCACCGCGTCTCGCTGCGCGTCGGATACGATCGACGGCACCAGCGGATGCTCCGGCGACAGGACGCAATAGGTGGCGCCGAACAGCGTGTCGGGCCGGGTCGTGAAGACGTCGAACGACAGGTCGCGGTCGGCGATGGCGAAGGTGATCTCGGCGCCGGTCGACTTGCCGATCCAGTTGCGCTGCATGTCCTTGACGCCGTCGGGCCAGTCGAGACCGTCGAGATCCTCGAGCAGTCTCTCGGCGTACGCCGTGATGCGCAGCATCCACTGCTCCATCATGCGGCGTTCGACCGGATCACCGGTCTCGACGTACACGCCGTCCTTGACTTCCTCGTTGGCGAGAACCGTTCCCAGTGCCGGGCACCAGTTCACCGGCATCTCGGCCACGTACGCGAGGCCCTTCTCGAACAGCTTGAGAAAGATCCACTGCGTCCAGCGGTAGTAGTCGGGATCCGAGGTGTCGACCTCGCGCTCCCAATCGTAGCTGAAGCCGAGGCGTTTGATCTGGGCGCGGAAGTTGTCGGTGTTGCGTTTGGTGATGACGGCCGGGTGGATGTTTTCGCGCAGAGCGGCGCGCTCCGCGGGAAGGCCGAAGGCATCCCAGCCCATGGGGTGCAACACGTTGAAGCCGCGCATGCGCTTCAGTCGCGCGAGGACGTCGGTGGCGGTGTAGCCCTCAGGGTGGCCGACGTGCAGTCCGGCCCCGGAGGGATACGGAAACATGTCGAGGATGTAGTACTTCGGCCGCGCCGCAAGGAGCGCCGGATCGTCGGGCGTGCGAAACACCCTCTCGGCTTCCCAACGCTGCTGCCACACGGGCTCGATCGCGGCGGGGTCGTAACGCATGACCGAAGAGAGCTACCAGAGCCCCCGCGACCTGTCACCTCGGGCCGGTTGTCGTCCCGGACGATACGGATGGAGCGCACCATGCGATCTGTTTCAATTGCGCCGCGCGCCGGGGCATCATCGCAGGCATGACGACTTCGACCTCGACCGACGTGCTGGTGATCGGCGCCGGGCCGTTCGGCATCTCGCTTTCCGCCTACTTGGCTCACTTCGGGATCGACCACTGCGTCGTCGGCGAGCCGATGGCGTTCTGGAAACACCACATGCCGAGAGGAATGCTACTCCGCTCGGGCCTGGATTGGCACCTTGATGCGTTGGGGGAGCGAACCCTGGCCGCTTTCGCCACCGAGCGCGGCCTGCGGCCGCAACAGGTGGATCCGCTCACACTGGCCTTCTACCTCGAGTACGGCCGTTGGTTCCAAGACGCGTACGGCGTTCGTCCGCGCGCGGCCGCCGTGAAGTCGCTGCACCGGGCATCGGGCGGCGGCTTCATCGCCGACTGCGGCGATGAAGCGATCACCGCCCGAAATGTGGTGGTGGCGACCGGCTTCCGCGACTTCGCCCACATTCCGCCCGAACTGGCGGCGCGGTTGCCGAACGCCCACTACGGGCACACCTGCGACGTCGTCGACCTAGAGGCGTTCGCCGACAAGGCCGTGTTGATCGTCGGCGGTCGGCAGAGCGCCTTCGAGTGGGCGGCGCTGCTCGCCGACACCGGCGCCCGTCGGGTGGATCTCACGTACCGACACGACACACCGCGTTTCCAGCCCTCCGATTGGTCGTGGGTGGGCGACCTCATGGAGCGCACTCGCGTCGACCCGGGCTGGTACCGGCGATTGAACGAACACGACCGAAGTGAGTTGGGGCAACGGTTCTGGGCCGAGGGTCGCCTGAAGCTGGAGCCGTGGCTCGCGCCACGCATCGACACACCAGCGGTTCACCTTTGGCCGCGCACGAACATCGCCAGCAGCGAAGCGCTCTCGGACGAGCGCGTCTCGGTAAGGTTGGACAGCGGCACGCAACTCGACTGCGACTTCGTCGTCCTCGCCACCGGCTACAAGGTAGACATCACCCGCGTGCCGTTCCTCGCCGACGGCGACGTGCTCGACGAGATCGCGCGACACGACGGCGCACCGGCGTTGGGGGAAGATCTCCAGAGCAGCCTACCGGGATTGTACTTCACCAGCATGGCCGCGACGGCGGACTTCGGACCGTTCTTCGCTTTCACGGTCTCGGTGCGGTGCTCCACCGCGCTGATCGGCGACTCCCTCCGCTCGCGGGTCGGTTGAGAACAATCTCGCGCGGAGGCGCGGAGGCGCTGAGAACAGGAGACTAGTCGGCGATGAACTTTCGAATCGCCGCGAAGTATTTCTCGCCGCCGACGATGTACGTGTCGTTGTGGCCGGCGCCGCGGATAATGTGGAAGCTTTTCGGCTCGGGAGCGGCGGCAAACAGTGCGCGGCCTTGTTCGAAGGGTACGATCTCGTCGCGGTCGCCGTGGATGAAGAGGACCGGACAGTGGACGCGCTTAATTCGGCCCAGGTTGTCGAACCGCTGCGGAACGATCCGCGCGAGGCCGGCCGGCAGCAGGGTGCGTGCCATGGCGCGGACCGACTCGAACGGAGTCTCCAGAATGAGCCGGGCCGGCGGGCTTTCGAGAGCCAGTTCGAGCGCTACCGCGCTGCCGAGGGAACGGCCGAAATACACGGTCTGCTCGGGCGCGACCCCGCTCTCGCGGAGGTAGCGCAAAGCGGCGCGCGCGTCGGCGTACATGCGCGCCTCGGAGGGATCACCGTCGCTTTGTCCGTAGCCGCCGTAGTCGATGATCAAGATGCTCGCGCCGACCAGGTCGTGCAGCAGTCGGATGTTGTCGAGACGGTGGCTGATGTTGCCGGCGTTGCCGTGAAACCAGAGGATCGTCTCGTCTCCCGGTCCGGGGATCAGCCAGCCGTGGCTGCGTCCGCCGCCCGCAACCTGGAGTTCGACATCTTTGTACTCCAGGCCGAGGTCGCGAGGCGTTCCGACCAGATACGAATCGGGGAAGAAGATCATCCGCGAGAGTGGATCGAAGGCCATGAAGGCTCCCAGGAGAATCAGCGTGAATGTGAGTGCGCGCAACATAGGACGACTGGAGGCGTTGTGAATCGGGATCGTCAACTCCGATCACATCCTGAACTCTTCGAACAGATCGCGCGACGGCTGGCTAGCCCACGCCCGGCCGGGTAGCGAACTCCCTCCCTCGCGACTTCTCATTCGCGACTGTCGATGTCATTCTGGCGCGCTGATGCACGCTGTCGCCGACATCCTCTCCGATCTCGTCGTCGTGCTGGCGGCCGCGCTGCCGATCGTTCTGCTGTTCCAGAAGCTGCGCCTGCCTACCATCGTCGGGTTCTTGATCGCCGGTGTCCTGATCGGACCACACGGCCTGGCGCTCGTGCGCGACACCGAGTCCGTCGAGGCCCTGGCCGAGATCGGCATCGTCCTGCTGCTGTTCGTCGTCGGCATGGAGCTGTCTTTCCGCCAGCTCGCAAAGCTGGGGCGCGTCATTCTGTGGTCTTGCGCGGTCCAGATCTGCGGCACGATGGGCGTCACCTTCGCGATCGCCGTCGCGCTCGGACTGGCACCGGCCCCGGCGCTGCTGATCGGGTTCCTCGTGGTCCATTCGAGTACCGCCATTGTGCTCAAGCTGTTGCACGAACGGGGCGAACTCGACGCGCCGCACGGCCGCATCGCCGTCGGCATCCTGCTGGTCCAGGACCTCGCACTGGTGCCCATGGTCCTGCTCACCCGTGTCTTGGCGGACCCCGGCGGATCGGCTTGGAGCGATGTCGCGCTCGCTCTCGGTAAGGCCGGCCTCGCCGTCGTCGCCATCGTCGTCGGCGCGCAGTTCCTGATGCCGCGGCTGCTCGCGTTCGTCGTGCGCCAGCGCAACCGCGAGCTATTCGCCGGAACCATCGTCCTGCTCTGTTTCGGCACCGCCGGTCTCGCCGCGCAGTTCGGGCTCTCGCTGGCGCTCGGCGCCCTGCTCGCGGGCCTCGTCATTTCGGAGTCCGAATACAGCCACCAGATCGTCGCCGACATTCTTCCGTTCCGCGACGTTCTGAACAGCATCTTTTTCATCTCGATCGGCATGCTGTTGCGGCCGGCGTTCGTCGCCGAGAATCCGCTGCTGATCGTCGGGCTCAGCGCCGCCGTGATCGCCATCAAGGTGATGATCTTGTTCGCGGCGATCTATCCCTTCTACGGTTCGCCGCGCGTCGCCACCAAGGCCGCGTTTCCGCTCGGGACGATGGGTGAGCTCGCCTTTGTCATCGCCGGGATCGCCTTTGCCTCGAGTCTCATCGCCGCGGAGCACTACGACGTCTTCATCGCCGTCGCCATCGTCACCATGATCGCGAGCCCGTTTTTGATGAGTGCCGCCGAGCCCGCCGGAAGCTGGCTGCAGGCGCGTCTCGGCGCGACCGAGCCGCCACCCGACGACATCCCCGTCAGGCGCAATCATGTGTTGATCGTTGGATTTGGGCTCAACGGTGAGAACCTGACCAAGGTCCTCAAGGAAACCGGTCTTCCCTTTGTCGTCCTCGAGCTCAATCCAGAACGCGTCGCCGCATCGCGCCCAGCCGGCGTGCCGATCCTCTAAGGCGACGCGACACACGTCTCGATGCTCGATCACGCCGGCCTGCGCGACGCCGCGGTCATGGTGATCGCGATTTCCGACTCCACCGCGACGCGGCGCATCGTCGCGATCGCCCGCGAGCGCTGCCCCAACCTGCCGATCATCGTGCGTACGCGTTACGTTTCCGAGGTCGAAGGTTTGGCGCGTCTCGGCGCGACCGAAGTCATCCCCGAGGAGTTCGAGACTTCGGTCGAGATCTTCGCCCGGGTGCTGCGCCGTCTGCACGTACCGCGCAACGTGATCAACCTGCAGATCGAGATGATCCGCAATCAGAGCTACGGCATGCTGCGCGGAATCCGCCTCGCCGAGCAGCCGCTCGGTCAGATCGACGCGATTCTCGCCCGCGCGCTGACCGAATCGTTCCTGGTCGGCGAGAACTCTCCCGCCTGCGGCAGGTCGATCCGCGATCTCGATCTGCGGCGCGCCACCGGGGTGTCCATCCTCGCCGTCGTCCAGAACGGCGAGGCGACGTCCAACCCGAGCGCCGATTGCGTCCTCAACCAAGGCGACACACTGGTGCTGTTTGGCGACCACGCGGGCCTGGACCGCGCGCTCACCATGCTCGGCGGCCACTCCACCTTGGACGAGTAGCCGAACGGCGAGAACCGGTTTTGCCATTCCCCCCGGCGGTGCTACGACGCGGGGACCGCGTCGGGCGTGAACGACCATGCACGAGGGACGATTCCGATGACAGAGCCAGCAAGCGATCAGAAAAGCGGTGCGTCCGGACCGGTGCACGCGTTCTGCGACGACGCGCTCGGCGACGACGACGCGGTGGGAGTCGCGGCGCGCATCCGCGACGGTCAGGTGAGCGCGGTCGAAGTGGTGACAGCGGCAATCGAGCGGGCGCGGCGGGTCGAGTTACTCAACGGAGTGGCCGTCGAGGACTTCGCGGCCGCGCTCGATCGCGCTGGCCGCCCCCTGAAAGGCGACCTCGCGGGCGTCCCGACCTTCATCAAGGACAACACCGATCTGCGCGGCCTGGCGACGAGGCACGGTTCGCGCGCCGTCCCGGCGCGGCCGGCGAAAGCCGATGCCGAATTCGCCAAGCAGTTCCTCGCTCAAGGCGTCGTATATCTCGGCAAGAGCCGCATGCCCGAGTTCGGCCTCAACGCCAGCACGGAGTTCGCCGGCGAGGATCCGGTGCGAAACCCGTGGAACCCGGGATATTCGCCGGGAGCATCGTCGGGCGGCTCCGCCGCGCTGGTGGCGGCCGGCGTCGTGCCGATCGCGCACGCCAACGACGGCGGCGGCTCGATCCGTATTCCCGCCGCTTGCTGTGGGCTGATCGGACTCAAACCGACGCGGGGCCGCCTCATCGAACCCGAGGCGGCGCGGCCGCTGCCGGTGAAGATCGTCGCCGAGGGCGTGGTGACGCGAAGCGTGCGCGACACCGCGCACTTCCTCGCCGCCGCCGAGTCGTACCGACGCAATCGGCGGCTTCCCGAGATCGGGCTCGTGCAGGGCCCGAACGCACGCCGCCTTCGCGTCGGTCTCGTGATCGATTCCGTCACCGGTCACCGCACCGACGACGCGACGCGCGCCACGGTCGAGGATACGGTACGTCTGCTCGAGGGCATGGGTCACAGAGTCGCGGAGATGGCACTGCCGCTACCCGAGAGTTTCGCCGAGGACTTCGCGATCTACTGGGGCATGCTGTCGTATCTCATCGCAAAGTTCGGCAGCCGGGTCATGCATCCCGAGTTCGACCGCGCGCAGCTCGACAACCTGACCATCGGGCTCGGCGACCTGTACAAGCGCAACGTCCTGCGCACACCGGGCGTGATCTACCGGTTGAGGCGAACCGCGCGCGAGTACGCCCGCGCCTTCGATACCTACGACGTGGTGCTCTCCCCCGTTCTCGCCCACACGCCACCGCCCATCGGCTATCTCTCTCCCGAGCACGACTTCGACACCCTGTTCGACCGCCTGCGGCGCTACGTGGCGTTCACCCCGCTGAACAACGCCTCCGGCGGCCCCGGAATCGCCCTGCCGATGGGAGCCACCGCGGACAATGTGCCGATCGCGGTCCATTTCTCCGCCAACCATGGCGACGAGCGCACCCTGCTCGAGCTCGCATTCGAGATCGAAGCGGCGCGCCCGTGGCGCCGCATCCAGGACGTCGATTGAACTCGAAGAATAGAATCTCTCACCACGGAGGCACCGGTCGGGATCGATTCCGCTTGCCTCCGATTGGGGCGGGCGGTGTAGAGTGCCGCTTTCGCCGACGTGTGTTCGGTCCGTAACTTCAACTAATCGTCGCACAGCGAGTTGGTAATTCCCTCGCTGTCGACGCAGATTTCACGACGTCTCACCGCAGTCAGGAGTATTGAACCGACCTATCTTGCCTAACCGTCGAGCGCCCGTAGGATTGGGAAACCTGAATGCCTCAGATTTTTCATCCGAGCACGAACACCTTCTCCAAGGTCAGCATTTTCGGCGCCCTCTTCTTGATCGCCGGCCTGCTGTGGTTGCTCGCCGCGATCAACCGCTCCGGCTACGCGACGCAGGCGGCGGTCGCGCGCCAACAACCGGTTCCCTTCAGCCACAAGCACCACACCAGCGAGCTGGGGATCGACTGCCGCTACTGCCACACCTCGGTCGAGACGGCGGCGTCGGCGGGCATTCCTCCGACACAGACGTGCATGAACTGCCATGCACAGATCTGGGCCGACAGCCCGACGTTGGAGCCGGTCCGATCGAGTTCCGCGACGGACCGCTCCATCGAGTGGGTGAAGGTCCACGACCTGCCTGATTTCGTCTACTTCGACCATTCGATTCACGTACACAAGGGCATCGGCTGCGCGAGCTGCCACGGGCGCGTCGACCAGATGAACCTGGTGCGGCAGGTCCCCTCCATGCAGATGGAGTGGTGTCTGGATTGCCATCGCAACCCGGCGGCGCACGTGCGGCCGCGCGACGAGGTCTTCAACATGGCGTGGTTCACGCAGGATCAATCGGCGCTCGGTGCACGGCTCGTCGAAGAGTACGGGATCGAGGGTCGCGACGACTGTTCGGTGTGCCACCGATGACCGATCCCCGCGACCACGCCATCGACCTCGACGAGCTGCGCCGCAAGCTCGCCGGCTCGCGCGGACAGGCGCAGTGGCGGAGCCTCGATGAGCTCGCCGACACCAAGGAGTTCCGGGCTTTCGTCGAGGCGGAGTTCCCGTCGGAAGTCGAGCGGCTGATCGACCCGATCGAACGCCGCCACTTCCTCAAGCTGATGGGCGCTTCACTGGCGCTGGCCGGCGTCTCCGCGTGCACCCGCCAACCAGAGGAGAAGGTCTTTCCGTACGTTCGCGGGCCGGAGCACATCGTGCCGGGCAAGCCGCTCTTTTTCGCGACGGCGATGCCGCTGGCAGGAGTCGCGACGGGGCTCCTCGTCGAGAGCCACATGGGTCGGCCGACCAAGGTCGAGGGCAATGCCGAGCATCCGGCGAGTCTGGGCGCGACGGACTGTTACGCGCAGGCGTCGATCCTCGGTCTGTACGACCCCGACCGATCGCAGACCATCCTGCACGCCGGCAACATCCGGCCGTGGTCGGCCTTCGTCGCGGCCGCGGGCGATGCGATGCGCGCGCAGCGAGAGCGCGACGGCGCGGGTCTATGGATCCTCACGGGCGCCGTCACGTCGCCGACGCTGACGCACCAGATCGAGGAATTGCTCGCCGAGCTTCCGCAGGCTCGCTGGGTGCAGTACGAGCCGACGTCGCGCGACGCGGCACGCACGGCGGCGCGGCTCGCCTTCGGGCGCGATCTCGACACGCGCTATCGGCTCGACCGGGCGGACACCGTGCTCTCGCTCGACGCCGACTTCCTCGGCAGCGGCCGCGGCGGGTTGCGCTATGCGCGGGAGTTCGCGCGGCGGCGGCGCGAACGCGCCAACCGTCTCTACGTCGTCGAACCGACGCCGTCCAACACCGGCGCCAGTGCCGACCATCGCCTGCCGCTGCGGGCGGACCTCGTCGAAGAGCTGGCGCTGGCTCTGGCCGGCGAGCTCGGTTTGCCCGTGCGCCCAGCCTCAGGCGTCGAACCACACCGCGCGTGGATCGCGGCGGTGGCGCGCGATCTCCAGTCCAACCGCGGCCGGGCGCTGGTCATCGCCGGAGAGTCGCAGTCGGCGACGACCCAACTGCTCGCGCACGCGATCAACAGCCGTCTCGACGCCGTCGGCCACACGATGGAGTACGGCGAACCGGTCGAGGCCGGCGCCCCGGCCGGCGTGCAGGCGCTGAGCGAACTGTGCGATGCGATGGACGCCGGCGAGGTGGACCTGTTGGTCATCGCCGGCGCCAATCCCGTATACGACTCGCCGGCGGACCTCCGCTTCGCGCAGCGCATGGCGTCGGTCGGCACCCGCGTACACCTCGGACTCTACGAGGACGAGACCGCCGAGCAATGTCATTGGCACGTGCCGGAGGCGCACTACCTCGAAGCGTGGAGCGACGCCCGCGCATACGACGGCACCGTCACCATCATCCAACCGCTGCTGGCGCCCCTGTACGGCGGCAAGACCGCGCACGAGTTGGTGGCCACCCTGGCCGGCAACGGCGAGCGAACCGGCTACGACATCGTCCGTGCACACTGGAGGAATCGCCTCCCCGCTCCGTTCGAAGCGAACTGGAGGCGCGCCGTGCACGACGGCATCGTGGCCGACTCGGCGTCCAAAGCGGTGCAGGCGAACTGGGTCGCGCCGCCGGGCACGCAATTGCCGCCCCCCGAAGGCCCGATGGATGGCGAAACGTGGGAAGTCGTCTTCCGCCCCGACGCCGCGGCGTACGACGGACGATTCGCCAACAACGGCTGGCTGCAGGAACTACCGCGGCCGGTGACGCGACTCACCTGGGACAACGCCGCGTTGATCGCCCCAGCCGCGGCGCAGCGGCTGGGAGTCGCCAACGGCGACATCGTCGAGATCACCAAAGGTGAACGCGCGCTGCGGGCGCCGGTGTGGATCGTCCCGGGTCAGGCGGCGGACTCGATCACCATTCACCTCGGCTACGGACGGCGGCGCGGCGGCTACGTCGCGGGAGGCGTCGGAGTCGACGCCAACGCGTTGCGCACTTCCACCGATTTGTGGAGCGCGCGCGGGGCGGCGGTCCGCAAGACCGGGGAGACTCGACTCCTCGCCTGCACGCAGGACCACTTCTCCATGGAGGGACGCGATCTCGTCCGCGTCGAGCGCGCGGGCGAATCCGCGCACGGGGCTAGCGTATCCGCGCATGGCGCTGGGGCAACCCGGCACGGCGCGGCACCACACGACGGCAACACGTCGATGTACCCGCCCGTGGCGTACGACGGCTACGCGTGGGGCATGTCCATCGATCTCGCCTCGTGCATCGGTTGCAACGCCTGCGTCGTGTCGTGCCAGTCGGAGAACAACATCCCCGTCGTCGGCAAGGACCAGGTGGACAACGGCCGCGAGATGCACTGGCTGCGGATCGATCGCTATTTCGCCGGCGACCTCGACGCGCCGGAGATCCTGCAGCAGCCGGTCCCCTGCATGCACTGCGAACTCGCGCCGTGCGAAGTCGTGTGTCCGGTCAACGCCACGGTGCACAGCGACGAAGGCCTCAACGACATGGTTTACAACCGCTGTGTCGGGACGCGGTATTGCTCGAACAATTGCCCGTACAAGGTGCGGCGATTCAACTTCTTCCTCTACAACGACGTCGGTTCGGACGTGGTGAAGATGGCCGCCAACCCGGACGTCACCGTACGCAGTCGCGGCGTGATGGAGAAGTGCACGTACTGCGTGCAGCGCATCAGCCACGCGCGCATCACCGCCAAGAAGGAAGGGCGTTCGATCCGCGACGGCGAGGTCGTCACCGCCTGCCAGGCGGTATGCCCCACCGAGGCGATCGTGTTCGGCGACATCAACGATCCGAACAGCCGCGTCTCGCAAGCGAAGGCGAAGGCCAGCGACTACGCGCTGCTCGCCGAACTCGGAACCCGCCCGCGCACGACGTACCTGGCGGCATGGCGCAATCCAAACCCCGAAATTCTCGCGCACGAGAGCGACGCCTGATCACTCCCATGGCCGAACGTCCCAACACGCCGGGCAACACGCCCACCGGCTCTCGCGGCTCGATCTCGAGCCACTTGCCGCCGGTGGTGCAGCCGGGCCACACGATGGCCTCGGTCACCGACAAGATCAGCGAGGTGGTGCTCACCCGGCGCACGCCGCGCGGGTGGTTCATCGGCTTGGCGATCTCGCTGGGGCTCACGGTGGTGCTGTTCGTCACCATCCTTCAACTGCTGTTGAAAGGCGTCGGCATCTGGGGAAACAACGTTCCCGTCGGGTGGGCGTTCGACATCATCAACTTCGTCTGGTGGATCGGCATCGGGCACGCCGGCACGCTGATCTCCGCGATCCTGCTTCTCTTGCGTCAGGATTGGCGGACCTCGATCAACCGCTTCGCCGAGGCCATGACGCTGTTCGCCGTCGCCTGCGCAGGGCTCTACCCTCTTCTGCACATGGGGCGTCCGTGGTTGGCGTACTGGCTGTTTCCGTACCCCAACACGATGGGGATGTGGCCGCAGTTTCGCAGCCCGCTGGTCTGGGACGTTTTCGCCGTCTCGACCTACCTGCTGATCTCGATGATGTTCTGGTTCATCGGCCTGATCCCCGACCTCGCCACGTTGCGCGACCGCTCACCGAGCAAGGTCGGCCGCGTCGTCTACGGCCTTCTGGCGATGGGTTGGCGCGGTTCGGCGCGCCACTGGCATCGCTACGAGATGGCGTACCTGCTGCTGGCCGGCCTCTCGACGCCGCTCGTGGTCTCCGTGCACACGATCGTCAGCTTCGACTTCGCCGTCTCAGTGATTCCCGGCTGGCACGCGACCGTGTTCCCGCCCTACTTCGTCGCCGGCGCAGTGTACGCGGGCTTCGCGATGGTCCTCATCCTGGCGATTCCCATGCGCCGCGTTTACGGGCTGCAGGACTTCGTCACGATGCGGCACCTCGACCACATGGCGCGCATCATGCTCGCGACCGGCCTCTTCGTCGCCTACGGCTACATGGTGGAGACGTTCATGGCCTGGTACAGCGGCTCGATCTTCGAGAGCGCGCTGATGACCAACAGATTCACCGGACCGTACGCGCTCTGGTACTGGTCGCTCATCGTCTTCAACGTTCTCGTTCCGCAGGCCCTGTGGTTCACCCGGGTCCGCGGCAACACGATCGCCCTCTTCGTCATCGCCATCGCGGTGAGCATTGGCATGTGGCTCGAGCGCTTCATCATCATCGTCGTCAGCCTACACCGCGATTTTCTGCCGTCCTCGTGGGACATGTACCACCCGACGGTCTGGGATTGGGGGATGTACGTCGGCAGCATCGGATTGTTCTTTTCCCTGCTGTTCCTCTTCCTGCGCTTCCTGCCGATGATCTCGATCTTCGAGATGCGCACGCTGTTGCCCGAATCGGAAGTAAAGGAGGAGCGGTCGTGAGCGAGCGGGTGTACGGGCTGATGGCGGAGTTCAGCGATCCCGGCGCTCTCGTCACCGCCGCGCGCAAGGCGCGCGAGGCCGGATACGTCCGCCTCGATGCCTACACGCCCTACCCGATCGAGGAACTCGACGAGGCGTTGCACATCCGACACACGCGCCTGCCGCTCATCGTGCTGATCGGCGGCATCGTTGGCGGCCTCGCCGGCTTCGCGCTGCAGTACTGGACCTCCGTGATCGACTATCCGATCAACGTCGGCGGGCGTCCGCTGTTCAGCTGGCCCTCGTTCATCCCGGTCACGTTCGAGTGCACCATCCTCGGCGCCGGCCTGTCGGCGGTGCTCGGCATGTTGGGTCTCAACGGCCTGCCGCAACCGTACCATCCGGTGTTCAACGTCCCGCGCTTCGCGCTGGCATCGCGCGACCGCTTCTTTCTCTGCGTCGAGGCGACCGATCCGAAGTTCGACATCGACGACACATGGAGCTTCCTGTCGCGGCTGCAGCCACGACAGGTATCGCAAGTCGATGCGTAGCCGATTCATCATAACCCTCCTGGGCTTGCTGGTACTGCTCGGCTGCCGGCAGGACATGCACGACCAGGACAAGTACGAGGCGTTCGAGCGCAACGAGTTCTTCGACGACCGGCGCGCGTCGCGGCCGCCGCTGCCAGGCACGATCGCCCGCGGGCATCTCGAGGACGACCTCGCGCTGTACCGAGGCGAGGCCGACGGCAAACTGGTCGCCGTCAACCCGCTCCCGGTCAACCGCGCGTTGTTGGAACGAGGCCGCGAGCGCTACGACATATTCTGCTCGCCTTGTCATGACCGGGTCGGCAGCGGGCAGGGGATGATCGTCCAGCGCGGCTTCAAGGCGCCGAGATCCTTCCACGACGAACGAATGCACCAGGTCGGCGACGGGTACATCTTCCAGGCGATCACCAACGGCTTCGGCGTCATGCCCAACTACGCCGCGCAGATCCCCGCGCACGATCGTTGGGCGATCGTCGGTTACATCCGCGCCCTGCAACTGAGCCAGGCGGCATCCGTCGCCGACCTGACGGCCCTCGATCTCGAAGGCCTGCGCGCCAGTGAGAAGCTCGAATGAGCGGCTCCGTCGAATCCTACCGGCTGGCGCCGGACAATCCGCTCGAACGCGCAGCCACGTTGTCCCTGACGATTGGCGTCGCCGCTCTCTTCGCCTGCGCCTACTTCGCGCTCATCGCGCCGCCGCGGATGTTGCAATCGTACCTGGTGGCGTTCTTGTTCTGGAGCGGTATCCCGCTCGGATCTCTGGCGATCTTGATGCTGCAGCACATCACGGGCGGAGCGTGGGGATCGGTGTTGCGGCGAACGCTCGAATCGGCGACGCGCACTTTTCCACTGGTGGCGATCTTCTTCCTGCCGATCGCGATCGGCGCCTTCCACATCTACGAATGGGCGCGGCCCGACGCCGTGGCGCACGACGCGTTGCTCCAGCACAAGCAGATCTACCTGAACCATCCGTTCTTCCTGGTTCGCGCGGTCATCTACTTCGCCGCATGGATGACCCTGTCGTACTTCCTGTGCCGCTGGTCGCGCCGACAGGACGAGGGCGACCTCGAGGTCCAGCGCCACATGGAGAATACCAGCCGCGGTGGCCTGCTCGTCTTCACCCTCACCATGACGTTCGCCTCGGTCGACTGGGCGATGTCGCTCGAGCCGCATTGGTTCTCGACTATCTATGGAATTCTCTTCATCGGAGGCCAGGTCCTGAGCGCGCTGGCGTTCGCAATCCTGGTGGCGGCGCTGCTGGCCACGCAGCGCGCGGTCGGCGCGGTGATCTCGCCCGATCGGTTTCACGACCTCGGCAAGCTGCTCTTGGCCTTCGTCATGTTGTGGGCGTACTTCTCCTTCTCGCAGTTCCTGATCATCTGGTCGGGCAATTTGCCCGAGGAGACGCCGTGGTACTTGCGCCGTCTGCACGGCGGGTGGCAATGGGCCGCGGTCGGCCTGGTCCTGTTTCATTTTGCGTTGCCGTTCGTGCTGCTCCTTTCGCGCAGCCTCAAGCGCAGCCGCCAATGGCTGATGGCCGTGGCCGCGATCGTGCTCGGGATGCGCATCGTCGATTTGTCGTGGTTGATCCTTCCCGCATTCGAGCGCGAGGGCTTCATGATTCAATTGAGCGACGTCTTGGCATTCGCCGGCGTCGGCGGCGTCTGGTTCTTCTACTTCGTGCGGCAACTGCGCCAGGCTACGGTGTTGCCGCTGCACGACGACCAGCTCCTCGATATGCCGCAGGTACAGGTATGAGCGACACCACGCCCACGCCCGAGGTCGGCCACGAGACGCGCGACGTGTCGTTCCGTCCGGTTCTCGTCGGCGGCGCGCTGATCATCGCCATGGTGCTGTTGAGCGTCGCCGGCAGCGTCTGGCTTTACGACGCCCTCGCCGGGCGCGAGGCGGCGCGCAGCGCACCCGCGAATCCATTGACGGCGGATGTGAGCAAGCTGCCGCCGGAGCCTCGCCTACAGGCGATGCCGGTCGACGATCTGCGATCGCTGCGCGGCGCCGAGCAGGCGGTGCTCGACGGATACGGATGGCTCGACCGCGAAGCCGGAGTCGCGCGGATCCCGATCGATCGCGCAATGGATCTTCTCGCCGCGGGCAAGAGCGCCCGCCCCGCGGGGTCGCCATGATCGGGACGATCGGGATAGTCGAGATGAGCCGTACGGTCGGGACGATCGGCATGATCCGGACACTCGGGCGCGCCTGCGCGGGCGCGCTGGTCGCGGCGGCGATCTTCGCCGGCGCAGCGGCCGGCGAAGTGCCGCCGGCGTTGCGAGACGTCGGCATCGACCAGCGGTTGAACCAGACCGTGCCTCTCGATTTGTCCTTCCGCGACGAAAGCGGCGAAGTCGCTCCGTTGAGTCGCTACATCGCCGAGCGGCCCGTCGTCCTGGCGTTGGTCTACTACGAGTGTCCGATGCTCTGCACGCTCGTCCTCAACGGCCTCGTGAGTTCGCTGAAGGCGATGTCGCTCGACGTCGGGAAGGACTTCGACGTCGTGGCCGTCAGCATCGATCCGACCGAAACGCCGGAGATGGCGGCCGCCAAGAAGGAGACCTACCTGCACGCGTACCGCCGGCCGGGAGCGGCGGAGGGCTGGCACTTTCTCACCGGCGATGAAGCTTCGATTCGGCGACTTGCCGATGCCGTCGGCTTTCGCTTCCGCTACGACGAGGCGAGCGGCGAGTACGCGCATGCCGCCGGGATCACCGTCCTCACCCCGAGCGGTCGGATCGCCCGTTACTTCTACGGCGTCGAGTACTCGCCGCGCGACCTGCGGCTCGGACTCGTCGAGGCGGCCGACGAGCGGATCGGCTCGGCGATCGATCAGTTGATGCTCTTCTGTTTCCGCTACGACGTCGCCAGCGGCAAATACAGCGCGGCGGTGTTGAACCTGGTGCGCCTCGGCGGCGTGCTGACGGTCGCCGCGTTCGGCGCCTTCGTGATCGTCAGCCGGTCGCGCGAAACCCGGCTGCGCGTCGCCAAACAGGCTTGAGACCCATGCTCCAGTCCCTATTCCCAGAGAACGCGTCGACGATCGCCGGGCAGGTCGACGCGCTCTTCTTCTTCATGATCGCCGTCAGCGCCTTCTTCGGCATCCTGATCGCGGTGCTGGTGGTGGTTCTGTCGCTGCGCTACCGGCGGCGCGCGGGGACGGCGGACGACGTCGCCGGCGAGGCCGTGCACGGCTCGACGGCGCTCGAGGTCGCCTGGACCGGAATCCCCTTCGCCATCGCCATGGTCATGTTCTACTGGGGTGCCAGCGTCTACATGACGATGTCGCGTCCGCCCGACGACGCGCACGAGATCTTCGTGGTCGGCAAGCAGTGGATGTGGAAGCTGCAGCACCTCGAGGGACGCCGCGAGATCAACGAGCTGCACGTCCCGATCGGGCAACCGGTGAAGCTGACGATGACTTCCGAGGACGTCATTCACAGCTTCTACGTGCCCGCGTTTCGTCTCAAGTCGGACGTCGTGCCCGGTCGCTACAGCACGCTGTGGTTCGAGCCGACCAAAGTGGGAACGTACCACCTCTTCTGTGCCGAGTACTGCGGCACCGAGCACTCGCTGATGATCGGCCGGGTGATCGTCATGGAACCCAACGACTTCCAGGCCTGGCTGAGCGAGGACCCTCAGGCGGTGGCGCACGGCGCGGCGGCGGCGGGGTCGCCGCGCGAGCGAGGCGCAGGGCTGTTCGCCGAGAAGGGCTGCGTCACCTGCCACAAGAGCGAGTCGAGCGCGATGGGCCCGAAGTTGGCCGGAATCGTCGGGCGCGAACGGACGTTCGCGGACGGCAGCACCGCCGTCGCCGATCTCGCGTATCTCCGCGAATCGATCCTCAACCCGCGGGAGAAGATCGTCGCCGGCTACGAAGCGGTCATGCCGACGTTCCAGGGACAGATCGACGAAGAGGGGCTGCTCGCCCTGATCGAATACATCCGGTCTCTGCGGGGCGAGGAATCGGGCGACGTGGAAGGGAGCGATGGATGACGCGCGACCCGCTCAGAGGAAGTTGGTGAACGCGATGGAACCCGGCGCATCCCGCACCAATTATCTGAACGCCGACTACGGGCTGAAGTCCTGGTTATTGACGCGCGATCACAAGCGGATCGCGATCCTGTACCTGATTTCGATCACGCTGATGTTCCTGCTCGGCAGCTTCTTCGCCGTGTTGATCCGCCTCGAGCTGCTGACGCCGCACGGCGACCTCGTGCAGGGGGACACCTACAACAAGCTCTTCACGATGCACGGCATCGTGATGGTCTTCTTCTTCTTGGTGCCGTCCATTCCCGCCGTCTTCGGCAACTTCCTGCTGCCGCTCATGATCGGCGCAAGAGACCTGGCGTTCCCCAGGCTCAACCTGCTGAGCTGGTACGTCTACGTCGTCGGCGCCGCGTTCACCCTGTGGGCCGTGATCACCGGCGGCGTCGACACCGGGTGGACGTTCTACACCCCGTACAGCACCACAGCATCGCACACCAACGTTCTGACCACGGCGATCGGCATCTTCATCACCGGATTCTCGTCGATCCTCACCGGCCTCAACTTCATCGTCACCATTCACCAGATGCGCGCGCCGGGGCTCACCTGGTTCCGCCTGCCGCTGTTCGTCTGGGCGCACTACGCCACCAGCCTGATCATGATCCTCGGGACGCCGGTGATCGCCATCACCATCTTTCTGGTCGGCATCGAGCGAGCGTTTCAGCTCGGCATCTTCGACCCCGCGCTCGGTGGCGATCCGATCCTGTTTCAGCACCTGTTCTGGTTCTACTCCCACCCCGCCGTCTACATCATGATCCTGCCCAGCATGGGCGTCGTCAGCGAGATCATCACCTGCTTCGCGCGCAAACGGATCTTCGGGTACGAGTTCATCGCCGTCTCCAGCCTGGCCATCGCCCTGTTCGGCTTCCTCGTCTGGGGGCATCACATGTTCACGTCGACGCAGTCGGTGTACGCGGCGCTCATCTTCTCCGTGTTGAGCTTCGCCGTCGCGATTCCTTCGGCCGTGAAGGTGTTCAACTGGACCGCGACCCTCTACCGCGGCTCGATCAGCTTCGAGGCGCCGATGTTGTTCGCCCTCGGCTTCATCGGGCTGTTCACCATCGGCGGGTTGACCGGCCTGTTCCTCGCCGCGCTCGGCCTCGACGTACACGTCCACGACACCTACTTCGTGGTCGCCCACTTCCACTACATCATGGTCGGCGGCGCGCTGATGGGTTATCTCGGCGCGGTGCACTTCTGGTGGCCGAAGATGACCGGGCGTATGTACTCCGAGTGGGCGGCGCGGGTGTCCGCCGTCCTCGTCTTCGTCGGCTTCAACCTGACCTTCTTTCCGCAGTTCGTCCTCGGCTACCTCGGCATGCCGCGCCGCTACCACGTCTATCCCGACGAGTTCCAGGTGCTGAACGTCATGTCGACCACCGGCGCGTCCATCCTCGGCGTCGGCTACCTGGTGCCGCTCTGCTACCTGATCTGGTCGCTGTGGCGCGGTCCCATCGCCAGTGCGAATCCGTGGCGCGCGGCCGGGCTCGAGTGGAAGGTGGCGTCGCCGCCGCCGACCGAGAACTTCGCCCAGACCCCGATCGTCACCGAGGAAGCGTACAGCTACCCGGTGCGGGAGGCCGAAGTTGTCTAGTCCGGGCCACAACGTCGCACACCAGTTCGACGACGCGGTCCAGCAGCGCGACGCGTCGACGCTGGGGATGTGGGTGTTCCTCGTCACCGAGGTGATGATGTTCGGCGGCCTTTTCGCCACCTACGTCCTCTACCGGTCGGCCTACCCCGAGGCGTTTGCCGCCGCGAGCCACCATCTCAACGCGCAGCTCGGCGCGATGAACACCCTGGTCCTGCTCGGCAGCAGCTTGACCATGGCCCTGGCGGTGCGTTCCGCGCAGCACGGCGCTCGCTTTGGTACCGTCGCCGGCCTGTTGTCGACGATCGCCCTCGGCAGCGTGTTCCTCGGCGTCAAAGCTTACGAGTACGCGCACAAGTTCGAGGAGAAGCTCGTCCCCGGGCCGTACTTCGTGTTCGACGGACCGGAGGGAACCCACGCCGAGCTGTTCTTCTCGTTGTATTTCGCGATGACCGGGCTGCACGCGCTGCACATGGTGATCGGCGTCGGGGTGCTCGGCACCCTCGCCGTCATGGCGGCGCGCGGCCGTTTCAGCGTCGCCTACCACAACCCGATCGAGATCGGCGGGTTGTACTGGCACTTCGTCGACATCGTGTGGATCTACTTGTTTCCGCTGCTCTATCTGCTGGGACGGCACTGAGGAGACGCGCAATGAGTCACGCCGTGAATCCCCACAGCACCCCGCTCGCCACGCTGATCATGGTGTTTCTCGCCCTCGTCGCCCTGACCGGGCTCACCGTGGGGGTCGCCTACATCGACCTCGGAGCGTGGAGCACCCCGGTGGCACTCCTCATCGCGACCGTGAAGGCGCTGTTGGTGGTCGTCATCTTCATGGAGCTGCGCTTCGGCCAACCGCTCACCTGGCTGGCCGCGGTGACCGGCGTGCTGTTCATGGCCCTGCTCATCGGCCTGACGATGGCCGACGTCATCAGCCGCGGCTGGCTCGGCGTCCCGGGCAGATGAGTAGCATCCGTCGGTAGTGAATTTCTCGCGCGGAGGCGCTGAGGCGCCGAGAAAAGACCTTCTTCGACATCGCGTGCGATGTCCGATCCTCAACGCGTGAGCGTTCCGTGCGCTGAGACACGATCGGACAGATTCCGTTTTGGATCAGCTTCTTGCGTCGGTCCGAATCCGTCGAATGGCGGGTCGGGCGCACCGGAATGCGCGAATCGAACATGCCCCCTGTCTTTACAGTCACAGTGTTGGCTGGTACCCGGACGTCCATGGGCGACACCTCGGAACCTGGGGAAGTCTCCGCGATCCGACTGCGCTCAACCGCTCCGGCCCTCGTGCCGGACAGTCTCGATGCTGCGCACAGGGATGCACCGGGTGGTTCCGGATGCGAACCGTTCGCGGGGGTGCCCCGTAGTCGTATGAATCGGCATCGCCGATTCCGGCATCTACTCGCCGCTGTGCTCATCACCGCATGCGGCGCTCTTGTCAGTTCGTTGGACGCCGGAGCATCCGCGGAAGACCTGACGGCATCAGCCGCCACCCGCAGTGTCTCGGGGCATGTGCTGGAGGGGCCGCAGCATAGCTGGGTATGCTGCGACACGGCCCCGGCGAACGAGATCGAGATCGCGGAAGACGAGCCGGAGACAGGCGGCGCGTCCGCCGCCACGACCAAGGCTGCTCCACCCGTCTGCGATCAAGCCATCGCGTACCGCTCTGCGGATCTCGCCATCGGCTTGATCGAGTCCTCCACCCCGCCCCGGGGACCTCCGTCGCTCACTAGCTGAACGTGCGACGTTGCAGGGCGGCGGGTTCTCCTACGCCGTAAACGCCACGTTCGGTCGACTTGCCGGAAGAGGGGCGGTTTATCCGTCAATCGACGGCGGGAGTCGGTTCGGCGCATCCGCGCCGTGGGGCACAGCGAATCGCTGAACTCCACGTGTCCGGAGCAAGAGCGGCAACCGCACGCTCACCGCCGTCGATTTTCGCAAACCGCTGCTCCCTGCGTGTGCGCTCGCCGACCCGACCTGGGCGGACCCGCGCCGCGATCCGCCTTGGCGGACCTTCCGCCAGCTTCGGCATAGCCAAGCACGACTTCACCTACGAACTTTCACTGTTCGTGCACGATCAGAGAGGGACCATTTCGTGAAAACCATGAGGATGAAAGTCATCCGTGCGGCGTCCCGCGCGGCCGTCGTTTCGGCTCTCGTCTGTACGCTCCCCGCTTGCGACGAGCGCAGCGAAACAACGGCGCACCACCAGGAGCACCACAACAAGATCGTGGTCACGAATCCCCAAATCATGGACGTCGTCCTGACCGAGCAATACGTCTGCCAGATTCGTTCGCAACGCCACATCGACGTGCGCGCCATCGAGGGCGGCTATCTCGAGGCGATTCCGATCCAGGAAGGCCAAGCCGTCAACCAGGGCGACTTGATGTTCAAGATCGCGCCCATTCTTTACCAAGCCAAACTCGACTCGGAATTGGCCGAGGCCGAGTTGATGCGGATCAAGCTGGTCAACACCGAGCAGTTGTACCAGAAAAACGTCGTTGCCAAGCCCGAAGTCGACATGGCCAAGGCCGAGCTGGCCCAGGCCGAGGCCCGGGTGAACATGACGCGGGCCGAGTTGAACTTCGCCAGCATCAAAGCGCCCTTCGCTGGCATCGTCGACCGCTTGCACATGCAACAGGGCAGCCTGGTCGGCGAGGGCGACATCCTGACGACTCTCTCCGACAACACGACGATGTGGGTGTACTTCAACGTGCCCGAGGCCCGCTACCTCGAGTACATGGCCGACGAGAAGCAGGACGACGAAAAGCAGCAAGTCGAACTCGTCTTGGCCGACGGCAACAAGTTTCCGCAAGAAGGCAAGATCACCGCGATCGAGGCTCAGTTCAATAACGAAACCGGCAACATTCCCTTTCGCGCCGACTTCCCGAACCCCGATCGTCTGCTTCGTCATGGCCAGACCGGCAACATCTTGATCAACCGAACGGTGCGCGAGGCCACGGTGATTCCACAGCGGTCGACGTTCGAGGTTCTCGATAAGCGCTACGTCTTTGTCGTCGCACCCGACGACGTCGTCCATCAGCTCGAGATTGTCGTCCTGCACGAGACGGATGACATCTTCGTCATCCAGGGAGGTCTCGCGGCTACGGACAAGATCGTCCTCGAAGGAGTTCGGCAAGTTCGGGACGGCGACGTGGTCGAATACGAAGTTCTCAAGCCGGAAGACGCTCTCGCCCAGCGCAAGTTTCACGCGGAGTAGCCGGTACCGCCCATCGTTTTCTGACGAGGAACCCATTCATGTTCACCAGAATCCTTCACAGGCCGGCGCTGGCGATGGTGGTCTCGATCCTCCTGATGTTCTTGGGGGTATTGGGAATCAAGACACTGCCGATCGCTCAGTTCCCCTCGATCGCGCCGCCGACGGTTCAGGTCGCCATCGCCTATCCCGGCGCCAGCGCCGACGTCTTGGTCGACTCCGTGTTGATACCGCTGGAGCAGTCGATCAACGGCGTGCAGAACATGCGGTACATCGCCTCCGACGCCACCAGTGCCGGCGAAGCGACGATCACCATCTACTTCGAACCAGGCTCAGACCCGGACATCAACGTCGTGAACGTGCAAAACCGGGTCAACATCGTGATGAACCGACTGCCCCCCCTGGTTCAGCGGGAAGGCATTCTCGTCAGCCAGGTCGTGCCGAGCATGTTGATGTACGTGAACATCTACAGCACCGACCCCAACGCCGACCAGAAGTTCCTTTACAATTTCGCGAACGCCAACGTCATGCCGGTCATCAATCGCATCAAGGGAATGGGCCGGCCGCGAAACCTCGGCAATCGCGCCTTCGCGATGCGCGTATGGCTCAAACCAGACCGCATGCGCGCCTACAACGTATCGAGCGAAGAGGTGATGAAGGCGCTGGCCGAACAAAGCGTCATCGGGTCGCCGGGTCGTCTTGGCCAGGCCACCGGCAAGACATCGCAATCGATCGAATACGTTCTGACCTACATCGGCCGGTACAACAAGCCCGATCAGTACGCCAACATCATTTTGAAGGCCAACGCCGAGGGGGAGATTCTGCGGCTCAAGGATGTCGCCGACGTCGAACTCGGTTCCGAGTTCTTCGACATCTACTCCGACATCGACGGCCACCCGGCGGCGTCGATCGTGCTCAAGCAAAGTCCCGGATCCAACGCCACCGCCGTCATCGAAGAGGTGAAAGCGGAACTGGAGCGAATCAAGGAGGAGTCATTCCCGCCCGGCATGGACTACGAAATCGCCTACGACGTCTCCAAGTTCGTTGATGCATCCATCGAGAAGGTACTGCACACACTGCTCGAAGCGTTCCTCCTGGTGTCGCTGGTGGTCTACATGTTCCTCGGAGATTTGCGCTCCACCGCGATCCCGACGTTGGCGGTGCCGGTGTCGCTGGTGGGAACGTTTTTCTTCCTCAGCTTGTTCGGCATGTCGATCAATCTGATTACGTTGTTCGCGATGGTTCTGGCGATCGGCGTGGTCGTGGATGACGCGATCGTCGTCGTTGAGGCGGTCCACGCCAAGATGGCCGAGCGACACCTCTCGCCCTATCGAGCAACCAGAGAGGTCTTGCACGAGATCAGCGGCGCGATCATCGCCATCACTCTCGTCATGACCGCCGTCTTCGTACCGGTGACCTTCATTCCCGGACCGGTCGGCACTTTCTACCGCCAGTTCGGCATCACGATGGCTACGTCGATTCTCCTTTCGGGCCTGGTGGCGTTGACGCTGACACCGGTGCTTTGCGCGATGATTCTCAAGCCGCACGCGCACGGAAGTTCGGAACCAGAGCGGAAACCGTTGCTGCAGCGGGGCGTGTTGTTCCTCGGCGGTTTGCTGGTGGTCCTGGCGCCGATCACGTACCTGGCCTACTACTTGTGGGGACCGGTCGGCTTCCTTCTCGTCCTTGTGCCGTTGCTTCAGCGCCCGTTCGACCGCGCCGTCGAGTCGGTCACGACGGGGTATGCGGGCATATTACGGCTGATCGTAACGCGCCGCACGCTGACCATAGCCGTCGTCGTCGGCTTCGCCTTCGCGACCGTCGCCGTCAACAAGGTGGTGCCGACCGGGTTCATCCCCGGTGAAGACCAAGGCATCATCTACGGGATCATCCAGACGCCTCCGGGATCGACGCTCGAATACACCAACGCGAAGTCGCACGAGCTGCGGAAAATCGTCAAGGAGCTCGACGATGTCACCTCGGTGACGTCGCTCGCCGGTTACGAAGTGTTGACCGAAGGCCGTGGCTCCAATGCGGGTACCTGCATCATCAACCTGAAGAACTGGTCGGAACGGCAGCGAACCGCCCAGCAGATCATCGAGGAACTCGAGGAGAGAAGCGTTCGCGTAGCCGGTGTCAAGATCGAGTTCTTCGAACCCCCAGCCGTGCCGGGCTTCGGCGCAGCCGGCGGGTTTTCGATCCGGCTGCTCGACAAGACGAATACGTCCGACTACGGGCGGCTCGGCGAAGTGACCGAACAATTCATGGAGGCGCTGTCCGCACGCGTGGAGTTGAAGAATCTGTTCACCTTCTACGCGAGCAACTATCCACAGTACGAACTGATCATCGACAATGACGCTGCCATGCAAAAGGGCGTCTCGATCGGCAAGGCGCTCGAGAATCTGAACATCATGATTGGCAGCACCTACGAGCAGGGCTTCATACGCTTCAACCAGTTCTACAAGGTCTACGTGCAGGCGGCGCCGGAATTCAGGCGGTTCCCCGAGGACTTGGAATATCTGTTCGTGAAGAACGAGGGTGGGGAAATGGTTCCCTACACGTCCTTCATGAAGATTGAAAAGAAGCAGGGGTTGAACGAAATCACTCGCTACAATCTGTATCCGTCCGCCGCCATTCAAGGGGCGCCGGCTGCCGGTTACAGCAGCGGTCAAGCCATTCAGGCGATCAAGGAAGTCGCCGCCGAGACGCTCCCCCGCGGTTTCGGCGTCGGCTGGGAAGGACTCTCGTACGATGAGTCGGCCAAGGGAAACGAATCCGTTTACATCTTTCTGATCGTCGTAGCCTTCGTCTACCTGGTGCTGGTGGCGCAGTACGAGAGCTTCCTACTGCCGCTGGCGGTCATTCTCTCGCTGCCGATCGGTGTGTTCGGCTCGTTCCTGTTGCTACGAGTGATGGGACTGGCCAACGATGTGTACGCCCAGATTGGTCTGGTCATGCTGGTTGGCCTGCTCGGCAAAAACGCGATCTTGATCGTCGAGTTCGCGGTGCAGCGCCGTCGGGACGGCGTCTCGCTGCACGACGCGGCGGTTGAGGGCGGCAGGGCGCGATTCCGCCCGATCCAGATGACATCCTTCGCATTCATCGCTGGACTGATGCCGCTGGTCGGCGCCACCGGTGCGGGTGCCATTGGCAACCGAACCATCGGCACCACCGGCGTCGGCGGCATGCTCCTGGGCACTTTGATCGGCGTCCTCGTGATCCCCGGCATCTACTACACGTTCGCTCAGATCTCCGACGGACGCAGATTCCTTCGAGACGAGGTGGACGAGCCACTCAGTGAGCTTTTCGAACACGAGGATATCCGCGGGCCTTCGTTCACTCATCCGGGGGAGGAAGAGTGATCCCCGGTGATCGAGGAGATGGTGCACCATGAATTGCAAGTTTGTTCAGTGGACAACGACGAGCGTGATCACGCGAGCGGTCACGCTCCTGTGCGCATCCGTTCTGGCGTCGGGATGCGTTCCTTCCCTCAGCCAGAACCCGCCGAGAACGCCGTTGCGCGACCTTCCACCATCCTACGGATTCGCGCCAACTCCCACGAGTTCCTCTTCCCCGAAGACCGAGAGCTCGGGGGAACGAGCGTGGCAGCGATTCTTCGCCGATCCGGACCTCAAGGCACTCATCGAAACCGCCCTCGCCAACAACCAAGAGCTGAACATTCAGCTTCAGGACCTGATCATCGCCGAGAACGTGATCCGAAAGAGGCGCGGCGAGTACTTCCCCAAGGTTGAAGCCGGCGTCGACGCCGGAATCGAGAAGGTGGGAGAGTACACGAGCCAGGGCGTCAGCGACGAACGTCACGATGTGGCCGAACACCTCCAGGACTACGCTTTCGGGTTCGTGTCCTCCTGGGAAATCGACGTCTGGAAGAAGCTCCGAAACGCGGCGGATGCCGCGTCCCACCGCTATTTGTCGAGCGTCGAGGGCAGGAACTTCATGATCACCCAGCTCGCTGCCGAGATTGCCAACTCGTACTACGAGCTGCTCGCCCTCGACAATCAGATCGAAGTGTTGATGCGAAACATCGAGATTCAGAAGAACGCGCTGCAAGTCGTCACTCTTCAGAAAGAAGCGGCGCGGGTGACGCAGCTTGCCGTCTTGAGGTTCGACGCGGAGGTGTTGAAGAACCTGAGCCGCCAATTCGATCTCGAGCAAAAGAGAATCGAAACTGAGAATCGCATCAATTTCCTCGTGGGCAGGTTCCCGCAGCCGGTGCCCCGGCACCCGCACAAGTTCAGAGAACCGCTCCCCGACGCGATCCAGATGGGAATTCCGCCGGAGCTGCTCGAAAACCGCCCCGACTTGAGGCAGGCCGAGCAGCAGCTCGCCGCAGCGGAGCTCGACGTCCAGGTCGCCAAGGCCGAATTCTACCCGAGACTGAGTATCGTCGCCGGAGTCGGCTTCGAAGCGTTCAATCTGAAGCATCTGGTGATGGCGCCCGAGTCGTTGGCGTACAATGCCGCGGCCAATCTGGCGATGCCCCTCCTCAACAGGGAAGCGATCAAGGCCGAATATCTCTCTGCGAACGCCGAGCAGATCCAGGCCGTTCTCGATTACGAGCGCGCGATCCTAAGAGCCTTCACCGAAGTCGCCAACCTGGTCGCGATGATCCACAATCTGCAACAGGGGTACGATCTGCAGTCGCGACAGGTGCGCGCGCTCGAGGAATCGATCGACGTTTCGAGCGTTCTATTTCAATCAGCCCGCGCCGACTACATGGAGGTATTGCTCACCCGCCGCGACGCCCTCGACGCCGAGATGGAGCTGATCGAGACCAGGAGACGGCAGCTCGGCGCCATGGTGGACATGTACCAAGCACTGGGCGGCGGATGGCGCCAGGAACCCGCGGAGGTACCCCGGGAAACGGGGATACAGGCACCGGTCAGCGCCAGATTGAAGGATGAAGTTGGATAGTTGCGTTCGAGCCGCTTCCGTCGGCAAAGAAGTTCTCGCGCAGAGGTCCCAGTCGCAGCTTGCATCCCCCGACGACGCGGACGATCATCCCGCCCATGCAGGTGGAGCCCGCTCCCACTCCGGCCATTGCGAAGGCGGTCGCCGAGATCGAACGCCAGTTGCGTCCCGCCGCCGTGTTGCTCTTCGGATCCGAGGCGACCGGCAGGGCGAATGCCCTCAGCGACGTCGATCTGGCCGTCCTGCTCGACAGGCACGCCACGACGCCGATCCTGACCATCCGAACCGTCGCATCGGATGTCGAAGCGATCGTCGGACGCCCCGTCGATCTCGTGGTGCTCAACGCCGCGTCCCCGGTGATCGCGATGCAGGTCCTGCGCGGCGGGCGCCTTCTGTCCTGCGCATCGGCCGAGTGCCTCGAAGAGTTCACGGTGAGGACGTTGACGGACTACGCCGATCTGAAGATCGTGCGGCGGCCCATCGAAGAACGGCTTCTGCGCACCGAAGGCACATGACTCGCGACGTCCTGTTGGCGAAGCTGGGCTCGATCCAGCGCTGTCTCCACCGCATCCGGAAGGTGACCGCGGGTGATGCCACGCGAGTGCGCGACGTCGACGTCCAAGACATCGTCGTGCTCAATCTCCAACGCGCGATCCAAGCGGCGATCGACCTCGCGGCGCACACGATCGCCACACACGGGTGGGGACTTCCCGATACGTTGCGGAAGCACTTTACGATTCTCGAGCAGGAACGCGTCATCCCATCGAACCTCGCACGCCGACTCGAAGCCATGACGGGCTTCCGCAACATCGCGATCAACGACTACGAAGCCATCGACACCGCGATCCTGGGGTCCATCGTCACCGACCGTTTGGGCGACCTCGAAGAGTTCGCCGACCACATCCGACGCCGCGAAACCCGCGATTGAAGAGACCAGGGGCATGATGTTGGTGCACGGCGCGATCACCCGGTGCGATGGAGATACGCGTTCACGTCCATCCCACGGCAGCGCAGCGGTGACGACAACAAACGAGTGCAGCGGCGCAGATCGATCGAGGGCGTGGGCCATCGCGTCCGTGTTGTTGCTCCTATTCACAATGGGCTGTGGGGATGACGATGGCGGCGCGGGATCGAAAATCGACTTCGTCGAGTTTGCCTGGCAGAGCCGCGAACCGGACGTGCGCACCGAGCGACTGTGCAGCGAGTCGGCCGATCCCGATCGGGCCGCCGACACGACGTTCATCGATTGCGTCGTCGAGGGGGCGAGCTTCGCGCCGGACGACGTCGCGCCGCGACGGGACCTTCGCGTTCTCGCCTACAACATTCTGCGCGGCTTCGAGGTCGATGCGCAGATCTCGGCCATGCTCGACGACGGCGCGATCGCCCGCCCGGACGTCCTGTTGCTCTCTGAGGTCGACCGCGGTTGCCGGCGCACAGAGTTCCGCAACATTGCCCGCGACTACGCCGCCGCTCTCGGCTACTACTATGTGTACGCGACCGAGTTCGTCGAGTTGCCGAGCCGGCGCCACCCCGACGGCCCCTTTGACCCACCGCTCTGCGAGCACGGCAACGCCATCGTCTCCCGCTATCCACTCGGCAACGTGCGCCAGATTCGCCACGCGCAGAACCGGAGTTGGTATACGCCACCGGACTTTCCCGACCCCGACGAGCCGCGCCTCGGAGGCCGGGTAGCGATTGCCGCCGATATGCGGGTGGGACGGCAGTTGGTACGCCTCTACGTACTGCACCTGGAGTCGACTCTCACGGCTCTCGACATTCGCGATACGCAGGCCGTCGAGATCGCCGACGACGCGGCGGCAATCGCCTATCCAGTCGTCGTCGGCGGTGACCTGAACGCCTACGCGGCGAAGGCCGATATCCTGAACGGGACCACCATCGACGCTCCGACACAGGCGTTTCTCACCCAGGGATTCGCCGATTCCCATGCCGCGTTGCCGACCGAGACGCGCGATACGAGCTTCGACGTCCTGCCCCTGATCATCGATTTCATCTTCGTCCGCGGCGCGGCGACGCGTGACGCCGGGCTCTGTCCCGCCGAAGACTGCGAAAATCTATCCGACCACTTGCCGGTCTGGGCCACCGTCGAGCTGCCCGCCCAGTAGACACGGCGCATCAACAGGCTGCCCGCTCAGCCGGACTCGGGGCACGGTCAGGAGAATGAAGCCGCGCAGGAACGGTTATCGGTGCCGCCGACGCTCCAGAGTACCGACGGCGAACCGCTCCTCCTGGCGATCGATCACTTTGCCTTCGAACCGTCGGAGCACAGTCGCGTGGCGCAGATGATCCAGAGCATGGAAGGAGTCGACGGCTGCGGCGACGAAGATCCGACTGAGTAGATCTCGTTCACGCGTCCCGACAGCGATATGCGAACGAGATTGGCGACAGTGTGACTCGGGACCGGCGAGCTGGCGACCGAGACGAACGCGATCCACCGCGCCGACGATCTCCGGGTCCGGATCGAGGCGGCGAGCGGACGCGAGAAGGTCGTCGTTCTCCTGAAGGATTTGGGGGTTCGATCTCGTGGGCAAATTCTTTCGTCCCTCCTGCGAACGCGCATTGCTGCGGAATATTGCGTTGACTTCCGACTTGGTGGGGCTCTATGTGTTGCGCTCGGTTGGCGACACAAGGAGTAGAGGAGATAGCCATGTCGCTAGTGCGTCGAGCGGTAGATGCCCTCTCAACCCGTGTGATCGTTGGCGTGGTCGGCTGTCTCACGCTCGCAGCGCCAGTGTCGGCTCAGCCGTGCCCGGGCGACTGTAACGGCGATGGCTTGGTCTCTCTGACCGAGGCCGTGCTCGCCATGCGGATCTCGTTGGCGCGAGGCGGCGCCCAACTTTCGGATTGTCCAGCGGCGGATCCAGGCGGCGACGGAGTGGTCAGCGTCGGCGACGCGATGCGTGCCGGCGCCGCGCATGATGGCGGTTGCGGCAGCGCGGTGACATCGGCCGCGGGTGCAGTCGCCTCCGGTGTCGGCGGTTCGCCGTCGCTGGAGGTCAGTATGGAGTCGGGGGCGCCGGGGCAGGTGATCGAGTTCAGCGTTACTCTGCATACCGCTGGAGAGGACATCGCAGGCGTCGAACAGGAGATCCACCTCGACGGGCTGACACCGGTGCTCGGCTGCCAGGTGAATCCTTCCATCAACAAGAGCGCCAGCGCTTTCGCTCTGCGCCCCATCGGATGCACGCCCGGGGTGACCTGCAACAGCTTGAAGGCATTGATCTTGTCCTTCACCAACGTGACTCCGATCGCGGACGGCTCGGTGTTGTTCAGGTGCCAGGCGCAGATTTCCGGCGCCGCGCCCGGCGGCATCTATCTGCTCGACTCGCGGCTCGAGGGCGCAGCGAATCCCAACGGCGCAGAGGTTATCCTCTCCGGCGTCGATGGATCGATCGTGGTCGCCGCCGCCCCGACGCCGACACCAACGGCGGTTCCGGTGCCGGCATCGTTGATTCTCGAGAAGGTTCGCCTCAAGGCAGACACCGCCGATCGCCCCGGTCGCGACAGCGGCAACATCAGTGTCCGCGGTGTCGTCAATGCCAACGATCCATTCGCCAACTTCGTCGAGGACATTGGCGCGAGCGGACTCAGTGTGCGGGTGTTCGGCGCCGGTGGAGTCGACGAGACACTGCCGTGGGGCGCCGCCGATTGCGACGTGCACAGCACCGCGCGCGGGCCGCGTATCCGCTGCCTGGCCGACGACTCCGGCGGCAAGCGCAAGATCGATCTGCGCACCACCCGCGTACCGAATCTGTTCCGCGCAAAATTGACGGCGCGCCGCCTCGGCTTTCCACTGCCGCTGACCGCCGGCACGGTCGCGGTCGTTCTGACGACGACGAGCTTCGAGCGCAGTGACACCATCGGCGGCTGCGTCGTGAGTGGCGGCGGCCGCAAGTCGATCTGTCGTGAATCGGGCTTCGTACCGACGCCGACGCCCACCTTGACATCGACTCCGACCCCGACGTTAACGTTCACCGTCACGTCGACGCCGACCGAGACGACGATCCCTCCGGACGACACCACCATCGTCGTCGGGGATGCGATCGGAGTTCCTGGCGGCACCGTCACATTCACGGTCGGGTTGGAAACCGT
>Ga0307505_10000324_pt1 | contig 55332 bp, 50 predicted proteins | sample 23_S_MG_FD_202183 | JGI IMG/M metagenome (GOLD analysis project Ga0307505, IMG submission 202183) | Soil microbial communities from Populus trichocarpa stands in riparian zone in the Pacific Northwest, United States - 23_S | ecosystem: Environmental > Terrestrial > Soil > Riparian zone > Trees...
AGCGTCTGTTTCTCCAGCGCCTCTATCAGCTCGATCATCTCTACGGTCTGCTGCTGACCTTCGGTCTGGCGCTCATTATTCAAGGTCTCTTCCGTCACCAGTACGGTTCGTCCGGCCTGCCATATTCAATGCCGTCGCAACTCTCGGGCGGACATAATCTCGGATTCATGTTCCTGCCGAACTATCGCGGCTGGGTCGTGGTGCTGTCGCTGATCGTCTGTCTCAGCACATGGTTCGTGATCGAAAAGACGAAGCTCGGCGCCTATCTGCGTGCCGCGACTGAAAATCCGACGCTTGTGCGCGCGATGGGCATCAACGTTCCGCGCATGATCACGCTGACCTACGGTTTCGGCGTCGGGCTCGCGGGACTCGCGGGCGTGATGGCCGCACCCATCTACAGCGTCAATCCGCTTATGGGCGCGGACCTTATCATTGTCGTGTTCGCCGTTGTCGTGATTGGCGGCATGGGCTCGATCATGGGGGCAATCGTCACCGGCTTCGGGCTTGGCGTGGTTGAGGGGCTCACCAAAGTCTTCTTCCCCGAGGCGTCGAACACCGTGATCTTCGTGATCATGGTGATTGTCCTGCTCACGCGGCCGGCGGGCCTGTTCGGAAGGACCGCGTGATGGCGCAGATCACCGAACAGGCGGATATCCGCCCTGCACGCGGCCTGGGGATGTGGAGCGAGCAGATCGCGTTCGTGGCGCTCGTCGTCTTTCTGATTGTCGCGCCTTCGTTCATCTATCCCGTGTTGCTGATGAAGGCGCTCTGCTTTGCGCTCTTTGCCTGCGCCTTCAACTTGCTGATTGGCTATGTTGGCCTGCTCTCCTTCGGCCACGCGCTGTTCTTCGGTTGGTCGGCCTATCTCTGTGCGCAGGCGGCGAAAGTGTGGGGTTTCCCGCCGGAGCTTGCGATCCTGACCGGCACCGCGACGGCGGCGCTGCTCGGACTCATCACCGGCGCCTTGGCGATCCGCCGCCAGGGCATTTACTTCGCGATGATCACGCTCGCACTTGCGCAGATGATGTTCTTCTTCGCGTTGCAGGCTCCGTTCACCGGCGGCGAAGACGGCATTCAGGCAGTGCCGCGCGGGGTCCTGTTTGGCGTCTTTCATCTTTCCAATCAGATGACGATGTACAGTTTCGTCGTTATCGTCTTCCTCGCCTGCTTCCTGTTGATCTACCGCATCATCTACTCGCCCTTCGGCGAAGTGCTGAAAGCGATCCGCGAGAACGAACAGCGCGCAATCTCGCTCGGCTACAAGACCGACCGTTACAAATTGATGGCGTTTGTCTTGTCGGCGACGCTCGCAGGTGTCGCGGGGTCGACCAAGGCGCTCGTCTTCCAGCTTGCATCGCTCACCGACGTGCATTGGACCATGTCAGGCGAGGTGGTGTTGATGACACTCCTCGGTGGCCTCGGCACCGTGTTCGGTCCCGCCGTCGGCGCCTTCATCATTGTGGCGATGCAAAACTACCTGGCCGGGTTCGGCCAATGGGTCACGATCATCCAGGGCGCGATCTTCGTGATCTGCGTGCTGCTCTTCCGTCGCGGCATCGTGGGCGTGATTGCCCACGCCTTGAAAGTTCGCCTCTGATCCGAGGCCTCGCGGAATATTCCCGGAAGCGATAGGTTCCTGCATCTGTAAGGCGGCGCTGGCCGCCCAAGAATATTCGGGAGGAGTCCATGAAGCTCTACATGCACCCGGTCTCAATGACGAGCCGCCCCGTGCGTCTGTTCATTGCTGAGAATGGAATTAAGGCAGAGGAAGTTGTCGTCGACCTGATGCAGGGCGAGCACTTGCAGCCCGCCTTCACCGCGGTCAATCCGAGTCAGCTTGTTCCCGTGCTCGAGGATGGCGATCTTCGCCTGACCGAGAGCGCCTCGATCCTGAGATATCTCGCCGACAAGATCGGCTCGCCTGCCTACCCGAAGGATCTCAAGAAGCGCGCCAAGGTCAACGAGGTGATGGATTGGCTGAACACCCAGTTCTATCGCGACTGGGCCTACAACCTCTGCTATCCGCAAATTTTTCCGCACCACAAGCGGCGCAGCGACGAGGCGCACGGCGGCGCCGTCGAGTGGGGCAAGAAGAATTCCCAGAAGTGGCTCCAGATTCTGAACGACCACTGGATCGGCCCGAAGAACAACTATCTGCTTGGCAACGAGATTACCGTCGCCGACTATTTCGGTTCCGGACTGGTCACGCTCGGCGAGGTCCTGCACATGGACTTCAGCAAATATCCGAATGTCGCCCGCTGGCTCGGGAGCATGAAAAAGCTCCAGCATTGGAATGACGTGAACGAGGTCTTTCATGGATTCGTCGCCTCTACCAAGGGCAAGGACTTCGAGCGCGTCTGACCGATCTGGTTGTATCCCGAACAAAAGGCGCGGCCCGATAGCCGCGCCTTTTGCATGTGGGACGGAGCCCCGGCGAGCGGGAATGGCCTTTATTCCAAAAGGGTTGTTGCCAATCGCGGGCATTCTGGCGATCATTTTTGCGGGGACGGCGCCAACCGTCTCCAGGCATGCGGCGACCAACGACAAGAATTGCCTCGGGGAGACGCCATGAACGTTCAGCCGGCCAATATCGAACGCATCAGCGATTTTCAGACGGATGAAATCCCGGTGTTGATCGCCGGTGGCGGTCTGATCGGCTTGTCGCTGTCCATGTTCCTCGCCCAGCACGGCATTCCGTCGCTTGCGATTGAAAAGTTGCGGGGCGGCTCGCCGTTGCCCCGCGCGGCGATGTTTCACCAGCGCACCATCGAGATGTATCGCAGCGCCGGGCTGGAGCCGGACATCATCGAGCAGTCGAACCGGGAGTTCATTCCCGAGGGGGCGCTCGTGATCATGGATACGATCAACGGCAAGATCGTCGCGAACCTGATCCCGGTGCTCAATGCCGGCGTCGACCAGATCAGCCCGAGCCGCCGCCTGTTCATTTCGCAGCCGGGCCTTGAGCCGATCCTGCGCAAGCGTGCGCGCGAAGTCGGCGCGGGATTGATGGAAGGCTGGGAGGTCGCGCGCTTCGAGCAGGACGCGGACGGTGTCACCGTGTACGCGCGCGAGATCGACACTGGCAAGGAACGCCGGTTCCGCACCAAGTATCTCGTCGGCGCGGATGGCGCACACAGCAAGATCCGCGAACAGCTCGGCATTGAGTTCGACGGCCGTGGTGTGTTCTCAAACAGCATCACGATCTACTTCACCGCCGACCTGTCGCCGTGGATCGGCGGCAAGCCACTCAGCGTCATTTACGTCAAGAACGACAAGCTCTCCGGCTTCTTCCGCATGGACCGTGCGAGCAAGCAGGGCTTCTTCGTTGTCAACACGGTCGGCGATCCGACGCGCGATCCGGAAGCAGCGGCCAATGCCGCCTCCGATATCAGCGAGAAGCGGCTGGTCGAGCTTCTGCGCATCGGGATCGGCGATCCCGCGATCCCGGTGAAGATCGACGGCATCGCACGCTGGCGTGCGACCTCCGACATCGCGCGGCGCTATCAGGAAAATCGCGTGTTCCTCGCCGGCGACGCGGCGCATCTTATGCCGCCGACCGGCGGCTTCGGCGGCAATACCGGCATTCACGACGCGCATAATCTCGCGTGGAAGCTTGCGTTTGTGCTGAAGGGGATTGCGGAACCCGGCCTGCTCAAGACCTACGAGGCCGAGCGCCGGCCGGCGGGCAAGTTCACCGTCGAGCAGGCTTACTCGCGTTACGTCACGCGTACGGCGCCGTATCTAGGCGCCAAGGATTATCAGCCGGTGGCGGACGATTTCAACATCGAGGTCGGATATCTCTATCACTCCGACGCTGTGCTCGGCGAAGGCGGTGTCGCGAAGGACCATGACGACCCGCGCAAGACGCAGGGCATGCCCGGCTCGCGAGCGCCGCATCTGTGGCTCGAACAGCGCGTGTCGACGATCGATCTGTTCGACCAGGCGTTCGTCCTTTTGGCGGCACAGGATGGCGGTCCGTGGTGTGATGCGGCGCGCAAGGTCTCGAAGAAATTCGAGGGACTGCCGCTGAAGGTTCTTCGCGTCGGCTCGACGGAGCTGCGCGACCCCAACGGCCGCTTCACGATCGACTACGGCATCTCAAACTCGGGGGCGGTGTTGGTGCGGCCCGACGCCTTCGTCGCATGGCGCGCGAAGTCGCTCGACCGCAATCCCGAGGCAGCGCTCACCGAAGCCTTCGAGCAGATCCTGAAGCAGAAACCCGCGAGCCCGCGCCGCGAGGAGCCGGTCACGGTACGACCGTCACAGCCGGTGGCGGCTTCAACGCCGGCAACCACCGGGGCCGCGAGGCCGGCTGACCTAACGCCTGCGATCAAGCCAGCGCCGCAGGCTTTCCCCGGCGGCTTTCACAATCCCTTCGCGCGGCCGATGCCGTCATTCGCGGGCGCAAAGCTCTATATGCATCCCGTCTCGATGACGAGCCGTCCGATCCGGCTTTTCATTGTCGAGAGCGGCATCAAGCTCGATGAGCAGGTCGTTGATGTGATGAGGGGCGAGCATCTCGCACCGGATTTTCAGAAAAAAAATCCGAGCCAGTTGGTCCCAATGCTCGAGGACGGCGACTTCCGCCTCACTGAGAGCTCGGCGATCCTGAAATATCTCGCCGACAAGATCGGGTCGCCCGCGTATCCGAGCGATCCGAAGCGGCGCGCGAAGATCGACGAGATGATGGACTGGCTGAATACGCAATTCTATCGCGACTGGGCGTACAATCTCTGCTACCCGCAGCTCTTCCCGCATCACAAGCGTCGCAGCGACGAGGCGCACGCCGGTACGATCGAGTGGGGCAAGCAGAACTCGCGCCGCTGGCTGCAATTGCTGAACGATCACTGGATCGGCAACAACCAGTACCTCGTCGGCAACCGGATCACGATTGCCGACTATTTCGGCTCCGGTCTCGTGACGCTGGGCGAAGCGATCCACACGGACTTCAGCAAATATCCGAACGTGGCCCGCTGGCTAAGCAATATGAAGAGCCTGAAGAACTGGTCGAGCGTGAACGAGGTCTTCAACCGCTTCGTGGGGTCGACGAAGGGCAGGCCCTTCGAAACGCCATAAACAAACAGGCGTCTTTATTCCAACATGTTGCGCGGCCCGCACGGAGGCGCATGGCGTTTGCGGCGCTTGCGGATCGGCGCACGGGTGCGCTAAGACCGCGCGCCGCAGGGCAGGCTTCGGCCGGGCGCAGGAAGAGGGTTCCTTGTCCACATCGTCGGAGAGCGAGCGCGGCACGCCGGCCGTTTCCGTTGTCGTTCCCGTTCACAACGAGGCGAACAACATTCCGGTGCTGGTGGATGAAATCGCGGCAGCGCTCGCGGGCCGCGAGCCGTTTGAAGTGATTTTCGTCAATGACGGATCGAGCGACGAGACGGAAACGGTGTTGAAGAAGCTGGCCTCATCGCGCCCGTGGCTGCGCCAGATCAAGCACGCGCAAAGCGCCGGGCAGTCGGCGGCGATCCGCACCGGCATGCGCGTGGCGCGCGCGCCGATTGCCGTGACGCTCGACGGCGACGGGCAGAACGATCCGGCCTTTATTCCGCAGTTGATCGACGCATTGCTCGCGGGCGGGCCGAAGGTCGGGCTCGCGCAAGGTCAGCGCAACAAGCGTAAGGGCGCGTTCAAGCAGTTCCAGTCGCGCATCGCGAATGGCGTGCGCGGCAGCGTGCTCCGCGATGGAACGCGCGACACGGGTTGCGGGCTCAAGGCATTCCGCCGCGAAGTCTACCTCGCGCTACCGTATTTCGATGCCTTGCATCGCTTCACGCCGGCGCTGGTGCGCCGCGAAGGCTACGAGATCAGATATGTCGACGTGCTTGACCGCCCTCGCGCGCATGGCACGAGTCACTATGGAATGTGGGGACGGTTGTGGATCGGGATCGTGGATCTTTACGGCGTCTATTGGCTGATCCGCCGCCGCCGCCGCGTTCCCGAAGCGACGGAGGTGTAGTGCGATGCTTGTTGATCTGACGCAGCAACTCGGCGAATTTCTGCACGAGGTGTTCGTTGCACAGCTCGATTGGTGGATCGCGCTCGGTTTTGTGGCGCAGCTGATGTTCACGGCGCGCTTCGCGGTTCAGTGGATTGCAAGCGAGCGCGAAAACCGCATGGTGATCCCGCTCGCCTTCTGGGTCTTCTCGATCGGCGGCGGAGTTCTGCTGCTGGTCTACGCAATCCACCGGCGCGATCCTGTTTTCATCGCGGGTCAGGCCTTCGGCATCTTTGTTTATGCTCGCAATCTCTATTTCGAATTGCGCGACCGCAGGACGGTGAAGCCCCTTGCCTGACGCTAACCGGCGGTAAGCCGGCGGAGTCCTTCGTCAAGGTCGGCGATCAGATCGTCCGGGTCCTCGAGACCGATGTGCAGCCGTACGGTCGGCCCGCCGGGGTTCCAGGTCGTGGCGGTTCGGACCTTCGTGCAGTCGAACGGGATGATCAGGCTCTCATACCCGCCCCACGACGCGCCGATACCGAACAATGAAAGGGACTCGATGAAGGCATTCACTGCCTTCTGCGGATAAGTCTTGAGCACGACACTGAACAGGCCGGATGCGCCCGAGAAATCGCGCTTCCAGATCGCGTGCTGCGGATGCGAGGCCAGCGCAGGGTGCAAGACGCGCTGCACTTCGGGTCGGCCTGCGAGCCACTCGGCCACCTTGAGCCCCGATGCCATGTGGCGGTCGAGACGGACGGAAAGAGTCCGCAAGCCGCGCAGCATGAGAAATACGTCTTCCGGCCCTGGATTGAGTCCGAGCGAGCCGACCGTCTCCTTCACTTTCGGCCAGTACGCGGCGGCCGCGGAGATCGTACCGAGATTGGCGTCGGCGTGACCGCCCAGATATTTCGTGCCGGCCTGTATGGAAATGTCGACGCCATGGTCGTGCGGTCGGAAATAAATCGGCGTCGCCCAGGTGTTGTCCATAAGGACTGCCGCGCCCGTTTTGCGCGCGATATCGGCGATCGCTGGCACGTCCTGCATTTCGAATGAGAGCGAACCTGGTGACTCCAGAAATACAGCACGCGTGGTCGGCCGCAGCAGTTGTGCGATGCCGGTGCCAACCAGCGGATCGTAGTATTCGATCTCGACCCCGGAGCTCTTCAAAATTGTGTCGCAGAAATGCCGGTTCGGGCCGTAGACCGTGTCTGCAAGCAGCACATGGTCGCCGGCGCGCGCGACGGACATCAACGCTGTTGTGATGGCGGAAAGGCCCGACGAGGTGAGGGCGGTCCCGGCGCCTCCTTCGAGCGTCGTAATCGCGGTTGCCAGCGCTTCGGTGGTCGGCGTGCCCCGGCGGCCGTATACAAAGCGGGCCCCTTTGCCCATATATTGTTCAACGGTGGGGGCGATGACGGTCGAACCACGATAGATCGGTGTGTTGACGAAGCCGTGCTGCTCGGACGGGTCCCGCCCCGCCAGGATTGCCTCGGTCGCCGGACGGCGCTTGCGCTTTGACCCGCCGTCGTTTTTCGCGGCCATTGTTCATTCTCCGTGCAGCGGGCGGGACAGGCGGGCAGAGAAAGTAATATCGCCAAACACTTGACCGGCCTCGATCTTTGGCCTGTGATATTCGCTGTTCGCGACCGGCTCCGCAAGCAAGCGGCCGGCGCACAGCGATTCATGCGGTCAAACCGGACGGCCAGAGGGATGGGTTCGATGAAACGGGTTCTGGGTACTTGGATGGCTGCCGCAGTGCTTTGCACGGCCGCAACGGCGGCCAATGCCGCGCTGCTCGATCAGGTCAAGCAAAAGGGATTCATTCAGTGCGGTGTGACCCAGGGCCTGCCGGGATTTTCCAGTCCCGACGACAAAGGCAACTGGACCGGCCTCGACGTCGACTACTGCCGCGCGATGGCGGCGGCGATCTTCGACGATCCGACCAAGGTGCGCTACACGCCGCTCACCGCCAAGGACCGGTTCACGGCGCTCCAGTCGGGTGAGATCGATGTCCTCTCGCGCAATACCACCTGGACGCTCTCGCGTGACACGTCGCTCGGGCTGACCTTCGCCGGCATCATCTATTTCGACGGCCAAGGCTTCATGATCCGCAAGGACAAAAAAGTGACTTCGGCCCTCGAACTCTCCGGCGCGTCCATCTGCACGCAGACCGGCACAACGACGGAGTTGAACGTCGCCGACTTCTTCCGGGCGCGGAACATGAAGTATGAAGTCGTGTCCTTCACGACTGCCGACGAAACGATCAAGGCCTATGACGCAGGCCGCTGCGACGTCTTCACCAGCGACGTCTCGCAGCTCTACTCGATGCGTCTCAAGCTGGCGAAGACCGGCGACCACATCGTGCTCCCCGAGATCATCTCGAAGGAGCCGCTGGGGCCGCTCGTCCGCCATGGCGACGATCAATGGCTCGATATCGCCAAGTGGGTGCTGTTCGCGCTCATCAATGCCGAAGAGCTGAACGTCACGCAGAAGAATCTTGATGAGCAGACAAAGTCGGCAAATCCGGAGCTGAAGCGCCTCCTCGGCACCGAAGGCAACTACGGCGAGCAGCTTGGCCTGACGCGCGACTGGGTCGTGCGCATCATCAAGCACGTCGGCAATTACGGCGAGATCTTTGAGCGCAATGTGGGTACGTCTTCGCCGTTGGGGATCGAGCGCGGGCTGAATCGCCTCTGGACCAAGGGCGGACTGCAATACGCGCCGCCGGTGCGCTGAGGTCTCGGACGAAACGCACCGGGGCCGCGGGACAGGATCGTGGCCCCTGGGGGAAACCACAACAGGATCGCGATATTCGCCGCCGACCCGCGGTTGCGCGCTGCATTGCTGCAGATTGCGCTGGTTCTGCTCGTCGTCGGTCTCGGCTGGATGTTCTTCGAGAATGCGCGGCAGAACCTCGCCTCGCAGAAGATAGCAACCGGCCTCGGATTTCTGAATGAGACGGCCGGCTTCGGCGTCAGTCAAAGTCTGATCCCTTATGCCGAAGGCTCGACCTATGGCCGCGCCTTTGTCGTCGGGCTGCTGAATACGTTACTCGTCGCTGGCCTCGGGATCATCTTCGCGACCGTCATTGGCTTTGCCGTTGGCATTGCGCGTCTGTCGAGCAACATCCTGCTCGCCCGTCTTGCAGGAGCGTATGTGGAGACGCTGCGCAATCTGCCACTCCTGTTTCAAATCCTGTTCTGGTATCTCGCGGTGCTTGGCACGTTGCCATCGCCGCGTGAAAGCGAGCCGATCCTCGGCAGCATCTATTTCACGAGCCGCGGCATTCTGTTTCCACGCCTGCTGTTTGAACCCGGCGCATATGTGGTTCTTGGGGCGCTGGCAGTGGCGATTGTCGCCGTGATCGCGCACTGGAGGCGAACCGGCAGCAGCCGCGGAGTGGCGGGAATTGCGGTTCAATTGGCCACGTCGGTGCTGCTGCTGGTGGGTTTGCCGGTTATCGCATTTGTCGCCGCCGGCGGGCCGATCTCGCTCGATGTACCCGAATTGACGGGGTTCAACTTCGTCGGCGGGCTGCGGGTAAATCCCGAATTCATGGCCCTGCTGTTTGCGCTTTCGACATACACAGCGGCGTTCATCGCGGAGATCGTGCGTGCGGGTTTCCTCGCTGTGCCGCGCGGGCAGACAGAGGCGGCAGGCTCCCTCGGCCTACGGCGCGGCCAGGCGTTGCGCTTGATCATTGCGCCACAAGCCATGCGCCTGATCATTCCGCCGCTCACGAGCCAGTATCTCAACCTCACCAAGAATTCCTCGCTCGCGGCCGCGATCGGATATCCCGACTTCTTCTATGTTTTTGCGGGCACGACGCTGAACCAGACCGGGCAGGCGATTGAGATCATCGCCATCACCATGGCGGTTTATCTTGCGATCTCGTTGTTCACCTCGCTCATCATGAATTGGTACAACAGCGCCGTGGCGCTGAGGGGCGCCTGAGCGATGGCCGCGACAGCACGCGCGTTTGTCCTTGCGGCTTCTGCGCCGGCCGAGGCGCCGCCGCCCAATCCAGGCAATCGGCTCATGCGGCTCGCGGTGAGCCTGTTCGCAACACCGTTCAACTTTGCGCTCACCGTACTGAGCGTCGGCATAATCTTGCTGGTCCTGCCGCCGTTCCTGAATTTCATGATCTTCGACGCGACCTGGCACGGCACGAGCCGCGCCGATTGCCTGCCGAATGCGGGGGCGTGCTGGCCGTTCATCAAGGCGAAGTTCGGCCAGTATGTGTATGGCTTCTATCCGATCGACGAACGCTCGCGTCCGAACGTTGCCTTTGCGCTCGGGGCGCTCCTGCTGGCGCCACTGCTGATCCCATCGGCGCCCTTCAAATGGCTAAACTCGGTTTTGTTCTTTGGCGTCTATCCGGTGATCGCCTTCGTGTTGCTGACCGGAGGAAATCTCGATCTGCGCATTTTTTTGCTGGGCCGCTTCTTTGACCTGCGAAGCATCGTTGATCTCGGTGTGACCGGCGGCCTGCGGTCCACGTTCTGGGCCGATTTCCTGCTGTCGTCGTCGTTCCTGACGGCATTCGCAGCACTGGCGGCAGGGGTTATCGGCGCTTCGATACGCAGAGCCGCGGCTATCTGTTTGATGGTCGTCGCGCTGCTCGGCGCCGTGTTGCTCGCGTTCGATCTCGACTTCGGTCTGCGCAGCGTCGAGACGCGAGCATGGGGCGGTTTTCTGGTGACAATGGTGGTGGCTGTCACCGGCATCGTCGTGTCGCTGCCGCTCGGCATTCTGCTCGCACTCGGCCGCCGGTCGGAACTACCCATCGTGCGTTTCTTCTCGATTGCCTTTATCGAGTTCTGGCGCGGTGTGCCGGTGATCACGGTGCTGTTCTTCGCGACCTATATGCTGCCACTCTTTCTGCCGAGCGGTGTCAGTTTCGATACGCTCCTGCGTGCGCTGGTTGGCGTCGCCTTGTTCTCAGCGGCCTATATGGCGGAGGTCGTGCGCGGCGGGCTTCAGGCGATCCCCCGCGGGCAGTACGAGGCAGCCGCCGCCCTCGGTCTTGGCTATTGGCGCTCGATGTCAACGGTGATCCTGCCGCAAGCCCTGTCGCTCGTCGTGCCAGGAATCGTCAATAATTTCATTGGTTTGTTCAAGGACACGACGCTCGTGCTGATCGTCGCGATCTTCGACTTGCTTGGCCAATTACGGGCGTCCTTCTCCGATCCGAATTGGGCCACTCCCGTGACCCTTTACACGGGCTTCGCGTTCGCGGGCGTCGTCTATTTTGTCTGCTGCTTCGCCATGTCTCGCTACGCGCTCTTCGTCGAGCGGCGCGTCAACGTCGCGGGGCGCCGATGACGGATACGATCGACAATATCGGCCGGGAAGCGGTCGCCATCGACATGATCGGCGTACACAAATGGTACGGCGAATTTCATGTGCTGCGTGACATCAATCTTCGCATCGAGCGCGGCGACCGCGTGGTGATCTGCGGGCCGTCAGGCTCGGGCAAGTCGACGCTCATTCGCTGCGTCAACCGGCTAGAGGAGCACCAACGCGGCCGTGTCATTGTGAACGGCACCGAGCTCACCGCCAACCTGCGCCACATCGAGCGGGTGCGGCAGGATGTCGGCATGGTGTTCCAGCAATTCAACCTGTTTCCGCACCTGACCGCGCTGGAGAATTGCACCCTCGCGCCGGTCCAGGTTCGCGGCACGTCGCACAAGCACGCCGAGGAAATCGCCATGCATTTTCTCAATCGCGTGCGCATCCCCGAGCAGGCGAACAAATATCCATCGCAGCTCTCCGGCGGCCAGCAGCAGCGCGTGGCGATCGCCCGCGCGCTCTGCATGAACCCGAAGATCATGCTCTTCGACGAGCCGACGTCCGCGCTCGATCCGGAAATGATCAAGGAAGTGCTCGACGCCATGGTCAATCTCGCCAAGGACGGCATGACGATGATCGTCGTGAGCCACGAGATGGGCTTTGCGCGCGAGGTGGCTGACCAGATGGTGTTTATGGATGGCGGACAGATCGTCGAGATGAATACGCCCAAGGAATTCTTCGAGAGCCCGCGGCACGAGCGGACGAAGCTGTTCCTGAGTCAGATATTGCGTTGATTTACTTCGGTCCCGTCTCCACGGACTTGTCGTTCCGCGTACCCCAGTCGGCCCACGAGCCGTCGTAAAGCGCTTGCGGCGGCTTGCCGAGACTGTCGAGCGCTAACCAGAGGATGGCCGCGGAAACGCCCGAGCCGCAACTTGCAATCACCGGCCGATCGGGGTCGACGCCGCCGGCGGCCAGCGCAGCGCGGAGCTTGTCGGGCGGAGCGAGTGTGCCGTTCTCGACAAGCCTGCTTGAAGGGACGTTCAGGCTGCCCGGCATATGGCCTGAGCGAACGCCCGGCCGAGGCTCCGGCGCCTCACCGTGAAAACGCTCGGCGGGGCGGACATCGACGACCTGCGCGCTGCCGGAGCCAAGCGCCTGCTCGACGCGATCAAGGTCCGCGACGAGCGTCTTGTCGAATTTAACGGAGAAATCCGCGGGCCGCCGCGCCGTCATGCCCGGCTCGAGCGGACGGTCTTCCGCCTTCCACTTCGGTAGCCCGCCATCAAGGATGAACACATCCTTGGCGCCAAACACCCGAAAGGTCCACCACACGCGCGGCGCTGAGAACAATCCGCCGCCGTCATAGACGACGACCTTCATGCCGTCGCCGATCCCGAGCCGCCGCATATGAAGCGCGAAGGCGTTCGGCGTGGGCAGCATATGCGGCAGGCTCGAGCCGTGGTCGGCGATCTCGTCGATATCGAAATAGACTGCGCCCGGAATATGCCCGGCCTGATACTCCTTGAAGCCGTCGCGCTTCATCGCGGGCAGGTACCAGGAACCGTCGACCACGACGAGATCGCGGTCGCCGAGATGCTCCGCGAGCCACTCGGTGGTGACAAAATGACGGGAAGGGGTTGCAGCCATGTTCGTCCTTTGACCGTTCCGTCAGAGGATCGAACAGACCGGGCGCAAGTGCAACAGGATCAGGCGCCGATGCGGTCGCGCAGCGCGCGGAATTTTTCGAGCTGGTCGGCTTTCAGTTCGCCCTTCTCGTCGCGGCCGACAAAAATCTTGAACATGATTCCGCCATCGTGATTGAGAAACACGAGCAGCGCCGAAGTGCGGTTCATGAAGGGCCGCTCGACAAAGGCGATGCCGCCGCAGCGTTCGTACCGCAAATGGCCGTGAAAGCCGGTGCGGCCCATCAGGTTGAAATAGCCGCGCGCGACCTGGCCTTTCGGCACCGGGCCGCCGAATTCCATGATGCCGTCCTCGGTATGGACGATCACGGTGACATCGCCCCAGGTTGCGATGTCGTCCATCGCGTCGATGAAGGCCGCACCCGCCGCGAGCCGCCGCATGTCTTCCGGCAGAGCCTCGACGATCAGGCGCGGAGAGACTTTGTGCTCACGCGCGGCATCCTCGAATACGACACCGGGGTTCTCGGAAATCTTCTGACGCAGTTCTGAAGTCGGAGCGGCGAGCATAGCGGCACCTCATGATGGACCGGGGGCTTGCTCGCGGGGGACCGCTGGCTGGCTGCGGGAATGTAATAAGAGGATGCGGACGCCCGTCAATCGGTCAAAGGACGACGTTCGGCACCGCGACCTTGCGTTCGAGCCATTCGGGAACGGGGAGCTTTTTCGAGCGCAGGAAGTCCGGATTGAACAGCTTCGACTGATAACGCGAGCCGAAATCGGCGAGGATCGTCACGATCGTGTGGCCGCGGCCGAGTTCCCTGGCGAGCCGAATGGCGCCGGCGACATTGATGCCGGTCGAACCGCCGAGGCACAGGCCTTCGTGTTGCAGCAGATCGAACACGGCCTGCACGGCTTCATCGTCGGGAATCAGATAGGGCTTCTGCACTTTTACGTCGCCCACAATGGGCGTCGAACGGCCAAGCCCGATGCCCTCGGTGATGGAATCGCCCGCCGTCGGCTTCGCCTCGCCATCCTTGAACAAATGATACATCCCGCCGCCGGCCGGATCGGCGCAGCCGATAATGATGTCGCTCTTCTGCTCGCGCAGGTACTGCGAAGTGCCGGCAAGCGTGCCGCCCGTACCGACCGAGCAGATGAAGGCGTCGATTTTGCCGTCCGTTTGCGTCCAGATCTCGGGGCCGGTCGTGAGATAGTGAGCGCGTCGATTGTCGAGGTTGTTCCACTGATCGGCGAAGAGGACGCCGTTCTTCTCGGTCTTGCGGAGTTCATCCGCGAGACGGCGGCCGATGTGCTGGTAGTTGTTCGGATTGCTGTAAGGGAGCGCCGGCACCTCGACGAGGTCGGCGCCGAACAACCGTAGCGCGTCCTTCTTCTCCTGACTCTGCGTATCGGGAATGACGATAAGCGTGCGATAGCCGCGCGACGCCGCGACCAGCGCGAGACCGATTCCGGTATTGCCCGCGGTCGCCTCGACCACGAGACCGCCCGGCCGCAACTCGCCGCGCTTTTCGGCTTCGAGAATGATCTGGCGCGCAGGCCGGTCCTTGACGGATTGGCCGGGGTTCATGAATTCGGCCTTGCCGAGAATGTTACAGCCGGTCGCCTGTGAAGCGCGCCAGAGCTGAATTAGAGGCGTGTTGCCGATCGAGTCGACGACATCCTTCCGAATATCCATGAACGGCGGCTCGCAAAAATTTACGGAGAAAGGCTGGAAAATTGAAATTTCAACTTAGTGGAGCAGTAAAGACGGTGCAATGCCCGATCGGCTAGGTCGCGCTGCGCGTGCGCTCGAAGGCGGATAAGGCGCGCGCCCGCGCCCGAACGTGGTCCACGATCGGTTCGGGATAGTTGGGCGCCTCCGGCCGCGTCGGCCGATGGATTACCTCGCCGCGGAGATGAGCAAGTTCCGGCACCCACCGGCGAACATAGTTGCCGTCGGGATCGAATTTCTCTCCCTGCAATGTCGGATTGAAGATCCGAAAATACGGCGCGGCATCCGCGCCGGATCCTGCGACCCATTGCCAACTCGCCGTGTTGTTCGCGGGATCTGCATCGATCAGCGTGTCCCAGAACCAGCGTTCACCCGCGCGCCAGTCGATGAGCAGATGCTTCACCAAAAACGACGCGACAATCATGCGCACGCGGTTATGCATAAAGCCGGTGTGCCAGAGCTCGCGCATGCCTGCATCGACCATGGGATAACCGGTGCGCCCCCGCTGCCATCGGACAAGCAATGTTTCGTCGCCGGCCCAGGAGAATGCGTCGAAACGCGACTGAAAATTCTTGCCGGCGAGCTCGGGAAACTGGTGCAGCAGATGGTAAGAAAATTCGCGCCAGCCAATTTCGGTCAGAAAGCGCTCCGCGTCGCTCGCGTTCACGTCACCGCTGTCTTGCGCTGCACGGACTGCGTGCCAGACCTGAAACGGTGACAATTCGCCGAAGCGCAGATGCGGTGAGATGCGCGAGGTGAGATTGCGGTCGGGGCGGTCGCGCGCTCTGTCGTAGCCCGACAGCGAGTGACCGATAAAATCGCTGAGACGCTTTTTCGCCCCGGCCTCGCCCGGCGTCCACGTTTCACGCAATCCGCCGGACCAGCATGGTTTCGTTGGTTCGAGGCGCCAGTCTTCGAGTGTGTCGCTTCGAACCGGCTTTGCTCCTCTTAGCTTCATCGGCGCTTTGAGCGGCTGGCGCGGTTCGTCCCGCGCGGTCGCCGCCTTCCAGAAAGGAGTGAACACACGGAGAGGCGTGCCGGTCTTCGATCGGATGGCGCTGGGCTCAAACAACAACGACGCGGCAAACGTTTCTATGCCGACGCCGTCCTTGCGAAGCACGCTCTCGATCCGCCGGTCGAGCTCCGAGGGATAACCGTAGCGGCGATTGAAATAAACATGCGCGGCGTCGGTCTCGCGCACAAGGTCGGCCAGGACTGCTGCCGAGCGGCCCCGGCGAAGAACCAGCGGAATGCCGAACTGCGCGAGTTGAGCCGACAATGAGCGCAGGCTCTGCGCGACCCACCAGCGCGACGCACCGCCAAGCGGACGCAGTTCTACGCTTTCGTCGTCGAGAATGTAGAGAGCGACAACGGGCGCGCCGAATGTTGCGGCCGCCGACAAGGCAGGGTTGTCGGCGAGACGAAGGTCGTCGCGGAACCAGATCAGAGCGGGGCGTTCGGGCATCGCACGATAGTCTGTCTAAGGCTACGCTTGATCCGCAAATCTGGATGCAGCGTAGACGGACCGACTCGTTATGGGCAATGGCCCAAGTCTTATCTTCCTGATTGGCTTCTGCTATCCGATGGGACCCCTAAGATGTTCCGAAAGCAAGCAGTCTTGCGATGAACAAGTCCGTCTCCCCCTCCGAAAGCATCAGCGGCAGTTTCGAGCGCGCCCTTCGCGCCGGCCGATTTGTGACCACGGCCGAAGTCACGCCGCCGGTTTCGACCGACCGCGCCGAGTTGCTCGCCAAGGCGCTCCCCATGCGCGGCCTCGCCGACGGCGTGAACGTGACGGACGGAGCGGGCGCTCGCGCTCACATGAGCTCGATTGCCGCCGCTTACATCCTGCAGGAGAACGGCATCGAGCCGATCATGCAGTTCACCTGCCGCGATCGAAACCGCATCGCGATCCAGAACGATCTGCTCGGCGCGGCGGCGCTCGACTTGCGTAACCTGCTCGTGTTGCGCGGCGACGATCCCAAGCAGGGCGACCAGCCCGACGCGAAGCCGGTGTTCGATCTTGAGACGAAAACACTCCTGCAAACGGCCGTGTCGATCCGCGACAAAGGCGAGCTGCCACACGGGCGTAAAGTGACCGGCAAGGCGAATTACTTCCTGGGCGCCGCAGAAGCGCCGACCGATCCCAAGCCCGACTGGCAGCCGATCGGGCTCAAGACCAAGATCGAAGCCGGCGCGCAATTCGCGCAGACGCAGTTCTGCATGGATATCGGCGTCGTGCGCCGGTACATGCAACGCCTGCACGAGGCGGGAATTCCCGACGATTTCTATTTCATCATCGGCATTGCGCCGATGAAGACCGCAAAGTCCGGACGCTGGATGAAGAAGAATCTCTTTGGCACCATCATTCCTGATGAAATGATCGACCGCATGGAAAAGGCAGAAGATCCGCTGAAGGAAGGCCAGCGGATCTGCATCGAATACATGCAGGAGCTTGCCGAGGTGCCGGGAGTCGCCGGCGTTCACATCATGGCGCCGAGTAACGATGAGTCGATTCCGGAAGTGATCTCCGGGTTCGGCCGCCGCAACCGTGCCGTTCGCAGCGCGTCGTCGGCGGCAGCGCCGAAGCACGAAGCCGGAGCGCTGAGTCATCTGGCGTAAGTTCGCGCCTCCGGCCATTCCAGCAACAAGGAACGAGAATGAGCGGGCAGGAAAGCTTTGAGACGGTCGCGGGCTGCAAGATACGCCTGCTTCGCGGCGGGAAGGGCGCTCCGCTTCTTTATCTCCACGGCGCGCGCGGCGGCGGCGTGTGGCTGCCCTTCATGGAAAAACTGTCGGGGCATTTCGAGGTCTTCGCGCCCGAGCATCCGGGCTTTGGCGGCTCCGACACGCCAGCCTGGCTCGATAATATCGGCGACCTCGCTTATTTCTATCTCGATTTCATCGAGCAGCTTGGTCTGAAAGACCTGACGCTGATCGGCAGCTCGCTTGGCGGCTGGACGGCGGCCGAGATCGCAGTCCGCAACTGCTCAAACCTGAAGTCGCTCGTCCTGTCGTGTCCGGCCGGCATTCATGTAAAGGGCCAGAGCAAGGGCGACATTTTCCTGTGGTCGAACGAGACGCTCGTCCGCAACATGTTCCACGACCAGAAATTTGCCGACGCCATGCTCGCGCCGGAGCTGACCGAAGATCAGCAGATGGCGCTCGCCAAGAACAAACTCACCACTGCGCGTCTTGGCTGGCAGCCACGGCTCTATAATCCCAATCTCTACAAGTGGCTGCACCGCATCTCGACTCCGACGCTGCTGCTGTGGGGCGACGATGACAAGGTCATCCCGCCCGCCTACGGCCCCGCATTCAAGGAACTGATCCCCGGATCGAAGCTCGTGGTCTTCAAAAATTGCGGTCACGTCCCGCATGTCGAGCGCATGGAAGACTGGACGAATGAGGTGTTGGCATTCGCGAAGGAGGGCACGCGATGAGTTTGAAATTCTTCTTCTTCCATCTCATGCCCTATGCCGCCCTCGATCCCGATTACGACAAGAAATACAACTCGGCCTGGGTGACGTTGCCAAACAGCTATTACGACCCGCAGGTCGGCCATCAGCTCTACAATCGCTATCTGGATGAGATTGAATACGCCGACGAGCTCGGTTGGGACGGCGTCTGCGTCAACGAGCACCATCAGAACGCCTACGGCCTGATGCCGATCCCCGGCGTCATGGCGGGCGCGCTGTCGCGCCGCACGAAGAACGGCAAGATCGCGGTGCTCGGCCGCGCGCTGCCGCTTCTGAACAACCCGCTCACCGTCGCGGAAGAATACGCGATGCTCGACAACATCACCGGCGGGCGGCTGATCGCCGGCTTCGTGCGCGGAATCGGCGCCGAGTATCATTCATGGGGCGCGAACCCGGCGGAGTCGCATGAGCGCTTTCATGAAGCGCACGATCTCATCATGCAGGCATGGACGCAGCCCGGCCCGTCGAAGTTCGAAGGCAAGTATTATCATTTTGAATATGTGAACTGCTGGCCGCGCACGTTTCAGCAGCCGCATCCGCCGATCTGGATTCCGTCGCAGGGCAGTCGCGAGACGATTGAGTGGGCGGCGCATCCGAGCCGTAAATACACCTACCTCCAGACCTTCAGTCCGGTCACCGTGCTCGCGCGCTACATGAATCTGTACCGCGAGATCGCGAAGAACTACGGCTATGAGGCGACCTCAACGCAGGTCGGCTGGTCCGTACCCGCTTACGCAGCCGAGACCGACGAGATCGCGCGCCGCGAAGCGAAGCCGCACATCGAATTCTTTTTGAACAAGCTCCTGCGCATGCCGCCGGAGATGTTGTTGCCGCCCGGATATCTGTCGCTCGCTTCGCTCAAAGGCGTCATGAGCGCGAAACGAGGCATCTCGGGTGCGGTGCGCACGATCGACGAAGTGATCGAGCAGGGTATCTTCCTGTGCGGCAGTCCCGCCACGCTGCGCGAGCAGATCGAGAAGTATCAGAAGGAAATCGGCTTCGGTTATCTCTTGCCGCAGATGCAGTTCGGTACCTTGCCGCACGACCTGGTGCGCAAGAGCACGGAAATCTTCGCGAAGGAAATCATCCCGCACTTCCGGAGCGGCACGGCCGGCCAGGACAAGGCGCACGCCAGGGCCTGATGGGCTTAGGGAAGGAAGCTGGCTCCGCGGGTAGGATTCGAACCTACGACCGATCGATTAACAGTCGATTGCTCTACCACTGAGCTACCGCGGAACGGGGGCAGGCCCGCCATATAAACGGCGAGGACAGGCTTGCCAAGCGAATGAGGCGCCGAGGAATCCCGATGCCGTGCTCGATGAAACTGGAGGCCGCGCCCGGAATCGAACCGGGGTATACGGATTTGCAGTCCGCTGCGTAACCACTCCGCCACGCGGCCGTCCGCGGCCCGAGGGCCGGAAGCGCGCAGTGAATAGCAAAGGGCCGCTCCCTCAACAATGGCGGCCTTGCCTTTTCGCCGACCCTGCACCATTCCTGATGCTTCACGAGTTTCAACCCTCCCGCCCGAGGCGTCATGATCGATTTCGAGCGCTTGCGGCAGTCCATGGTGGACAGCCAGATTCGGCCCAACGACGTCACCGATCCGCGCATTCTCGCCGCCATGCTGGAAGTGCCGCGTGAGCGTTTCGTTCCGCCGCAGCGCGCGGGGCTCGCCTATCTCGATGATGATATCGTCGTGCGCGAAGCGGGTGAAGGTAGCCCCGCGCGCTATCTCATCGAGCCGATGATCCTCGCACGGCTCGTGCAGGCGCTGAACCTGACCGCGCAGGATCAGGTGCTCGATGTCGGCTGCGCCTCTGGCTATTCGACGGCCATCCTCACGCATCTGGCCGGCGCGGTGTGTGGAGTTGAGTCCGACTCCGAGCTCGCCGCCGCCGCGCAACGCAATGTTCCGAACGCAAAGATTGTGACGGGGCCGCTGACCGGCGGCGCGGCACAGGCCGGACCATTCGACGCAATCCTGATCAACGGGTCGGTCGAGGTGGTGCCTGAGCCGCTGCTGGCGCAGTTGAAGGAGGGAGGACGCCTTGTCGCAGTCGTGCGCAAGGGACCGCCCGGCCGCGCGACGGTTTATGCCCGCAATAACGGAGCCGTGAGTGCCCGGCCGCTGTTTGACGCCGCCGTTCCGCCGCTGCCCGGCTTTGAAGCGCCACAAGGCTTCGTCTTCTGACCTGACGCCACAAAAAACTGTGGCCTTCCTGCCTCGCTAACGCGGAATCCACGGGTTCGGCGGGCGAGGCCGGTTTTCCCCGCCTGTTCCGCGCACTAGAGTCTTGTCCGACATCAGGAATCCAAGTTCGGCCGGCGGATGCCGGTCGCGGGGTGAAGGTATGCGTGCTTCAAATGTGCGGGGATGGGCATTGGCGGGCACGATGCTCGCGGGAGTCCTCGTGGGGAGTCCGGCGGCTTCCCAGACCCTCGATCAGGCACTTACGGCGGCCTATCACAACAATCCGACTCTGAACGCGCAGCGCGCCGCGACGCGCGTCGTCGACGAGCAGGTGCCACAGGCGCTCTCGGGATTCCGGCCGAGCGTTTCCGCCGGCGCCGACGTCGGCACCGTCTGGTCCCGCACGCGCGCCCGCAGCGGCGGAACCACAAGCAGCACGATTCATCCTTACGGATATGGCGTCACCGTCACGCAAAATGTTTTCAACGGCATGCGTACGGTCAACCAGACGCGTTCGGCCGAGGCGCAGGTGCGCGGCGCGCGCGAAACGCTGCGCAACGCGGAGCAGAACGTGCTGCTCGATGCCGTGATCGCCTACATGGATGTGCTGCGCGACGGCGCCATCGTCGAACTGCAACGGCAAAATCTCGAAGCTCTTCGCGAGCAACAGCGCGCGACGCGCGACCGCTTCGATGTCGGCGAACTGACGCGCACCGACGTCGCCCAGGCCGATGCGCGCGTGGCGCAGGCGGAGTCGGAGCTCTACGCGGCCCAGGCGCAGCTCAATGCGTCGCGCGCCGCTTTCCAGCGTGACATCGGCGTTGCGCCGGGCCGGCTGCGCGCGGCGCGTCCGGTCGAGCACTTGCTGCCGCGCGTACTCAACGCTGCGCTGGCACAGGGCGAGGACCAGCATCCCGCCATTCAGGCCGCGCGCCACGGCGTCGATACGGCATCGCTGAACGTGAAGGTCGCGGAAGGCGAGTTGCTGCCGATCGTGTCGGTCGAGGGCAACGTCTCGCGCGACCACGATCCGAGCCCGCTCACCGACCGGCAGGACAGCGCGTCCGTGTTCGGCCGGCTCACGGTTCCGATCTATCAGGGCGGCGGTGAGTATTCGCGCATCCGCGCCTCCAAGGAGACGCTCGGTCAGCGCCGCCTTGAGGCCGACGTGACGCGCGATCAGGTGCGGGCGGCCGTCGTGCAGTCCTTCGGCCTGTTGACCGCGGCGCGGTTCCAGGTCGAGGCGGCGCAGGCGCAGGTGAATGCTGCGCAGGTCGCATTGAATGGCGTGCAGGAAGAATTTCGCGTCGGCCAGCGTACCACGCTCGACGTCCTGAACGCGCAGGCCGAACTTGTGACGGCGCGCTCAGCCGTGATCACAGCGCAACGCGACCGTGTCGTGAACTCCTATTCGCTGCTCGCGGCGGTCGGCAAGTTGAATGCCGAAGAACTGCGCCTGGGCGTGCAGGCCTATGTCCCCGAGGTGCACTACAATCAGGTCCGCGACAGCTGGTTTGGTGTCCGCACCCCCGACGGTCGCTGACGCCGGGGATTACCCCCAACCACAACGGGTTGGGGCTCTTCACATCGCCCGACCATAGTGATTCAGTAGATCGTAACGATTCTCCACCTCGCTGATTCGTTTTGGCGGGGCGGGCGTCACCTTGTCGGGAGCGTACGAGGCATGTCCAAGACGGCGCGCGCAGCTGAGCCCTCGATGGAGGAGATCTTGGCCTCTATTCGTCGGATCATCGCAGACGATTCCGGCAGCCAGGCGCGAGCGACGCCGCGCGTCGTGAGCCCGTCAGCCTCCGTCGATATGCAGTCGCATCCGGGCGTTCCGCTGCCTGAACCGTCTCCGCCCGAGAACGACATTCTGGAACTCACGCAGCCGGTTGATGCGCCCGCGGCCTTCACGGCGGTCGGCGGTTTGGATATTGCTTTTCGAGAGGAAGAGCCGCGCGCGCCCGAGCCAAGGATGGCTCCGCCTCCGGTGCCGCTCATGCAGCAATCGGCCCCGCAGCCCGCGCCAATGCTAAGCGACGAGCGGATTATGTCGACGTCTTCGTCGGTGGCCGTCAGCGCCGCCTTCAATTCGCTCGCGGCGACTGTGCTGTCCGACAATGCCCGCACGCTCGAGGATATCGTGAAGGACATGATGCGGCCGATGCTGAAGAATTGGCTCGACGAGAACCTGCCGGGCATGGTCGAGCGCATCGTGCGCGCCGAGATCGAGCGCGTCGCCCGCGGCCGTTGAACGCTCAGTGCTTCTTCAGCGTGCGGCGGAAGCCGAAGGCAATCACCGGGAAGGCGAATGCGGTAAAGACGAAGATCGGCACCGCTCCGAAGTGATCGTAGGTCGGGCTTAGCACCGCAAAGCCGATCGTCTGGCCCAGAAAAATCATGGCCGCGAAGAGCGAAAGCGCCGCGCCGCGCGCTTCCGGCGCCATTTGCGTCGCGCCGACCTGCAGCATGTTGTGGACCATCATGAGGCCGATGCCGGCGACGAAAAGTGCCGGACCATAGACCTTCCAGAAGGGCGTCACGGCGATCGCGAGGAAGCTCACGCCGAACAGGATGCCGCCGACGGTGAGCGTGCCGCGCTCGCCGAGCGTCGCAAGCACCCGCGCCGTGACGAAGCTGTAGACGATGCCGCCCAAGGCGAAGAGGCCCAGCATGACGCCGATCATGCCGAGCGAAAAACCGAAACGGTCATGCAGGTGTGCGCCGACGAATGCCGCGGACGTGAAGGAAATGCCGCCCTGCGCGCAGACCGCGAGCAGCACGTGGCGCACCGCCGGCCGCTTGAAGAGCGAAAACAGCTCCGCATAGGCCTCTCTGCTCGAGCGCCGAGCCGGCCGCTCATGATTGCGGAGCGCGGGTGAGAGCAGGACGCCGATGCCCGCGACCGCGAACACCACCGCAATGAAATAGAACACGGCGCGCCAGCCGAGGAATTCAGCGATCAGGCCGCCCAGCACCTGGCCGCACATGAGGCCAAGCAACACGGTGCCGGTGAAACGTGCGAGCGCCACATGCCGCTGCGCATAGGTTGTCGTGTCGCCGATGAAGGCGAGGGTCAGCGGTACGATGGCTGCTGTGGCCACACCCGACAGCAATCGGAGTGCGGCAAGTCCCGCCAGTGAAGTAGCCAGTGCCGTTGCGGCGGAAATGACCGCGGAGGCAAGCGCCGCAACCGTGATCACCGGCAACTTGCCGACGCGATCGCCGAGCGGGCCATAGACGATCTGCAATGCGCCGTGGGCGAGTGCGTAGAACATCGCGACGAGCGCGGCGGCGCCGACCGTTGTGCCGAACTCACTGGCGAAGGTCGGAAGCAACGGGTCCGTGATCCGGATATTCGCGCCGATCGCGAAGCCGGCGATGCTGAGGATCGCCAACGTAAGTCCGGTCCCCGCTTGGGGACCGGTGGTGTATTCCGGTTTGATGGGGCCTGCGTCCACGAGGCGGTCTCTAACACGCGCTCGCGCGCGGTGGGGCGCAAACGGCGCATGGCTGACCGAGCTGCCATGCCATGCATTGTCGTCGCACGCCGGCGTGCCGGAGCCGCGCGGTGCGCTTTGCTAAGATTTGGTATCGGGTGCCGGCAGCGTTGCCCAATAAATGAGCGCGACGAGGGCGAAGCAGACGCCGCCGGCGGCGACGACCACGGAACCGCCGAACCGGTCGTAGACCGGACCGAAGATCGCGATGCCGACCAACTGTCCGATGAAAAAGGACGCCGCGAACGCCGACATGGCGGAACCGCGCGCTTCCGGCGCCATCTGACTCGCGCGCAGCTGCAACGTATTGTGAAGCATAAGAAGCGAAACGCCGCAGATCAGCAGCAGCGCCGGGATCGTCGGCCACCACGGCGTGAAAGCAACGGACAGAAATGCAATCGAAAACAGTCCGCCGCCATAGCCGACGAGTTCGCGCTCGCTGAGCCGCTTGATCAACCATCCGGCGCACAGCGTATACAGCAGACCGCCCGCGCCGAACATCGACATCGCCAGTCCGATCTGCGTGTAGCTCAGATCGAACCGGTCGTGCATGTATGCGCCGAGGAACGTCGTCGCGCTGATCAGGAACAATCCCTGCGCACCGGTGAGTCCGAGGACGCGACGCACCTCCGACTGGCGCAGCAGGAGAAACGGCGTGATGAGATCGACGAGGATGCCGGGGTTCGACGTGCGGCGATGACGGTCTGGCTGCAAGCCGTGCGTCAAGGTCAGCCCCATCGACGTCAGGAAGAAGATCGCGCCGGTGAGCACAAACACTGCGCGCCAGCCGAGATAGTCCGCGAAGATTCCGGAAATCGCCTGGCCGGTCATCGCGCCAAGCATGGCGCCGCCGAACATGCGTGCAATCAGGACCTGCCGCTTTTCATAGGCGACGACGTCGCCCACCCATGCGAAGGCGAGCGGAAAGATGATCGCAGCGGTCGCACCTGACAAAAAACGGAAGGCGGCAAGTTCCGGGATCGAGCCGGCGAGCGCCGTCGCCGCGGTTGCGCCTGCCGCCGCGTAGCCCGCGAGCGTCACGACGCGCAGCTTCCCGTAGCGGTCGCCGACGGGGCCGCCCGCGAGCTGCATGAAGCCATGCGCGACGGCGTAGACGACGGCGACGATGGCGACCTTGCCCGGTGTCGTCAGGAATTCGTTGGCCAGCAGCGGCAGCAACGGGTCGGTAATGCGGATGTTCAGCGATGTCGCAAAGCCCGCGACCGTCAGAAACAGAATCACGTAGCCGAAGGCGGGATCGCCTGGGGCGGGTTGGCGGCTTTTGCGGGGAGACTCGGCGGGCGTCACGGCAGCGTCCATAGCAGAAACCGGGGTTTCCGGTCGCCTGCGCCGGTGCATGTCGCCCATGCGGCGGAATAGCCGTGAGCGGAGCCGCTAACATTGACACCCCGTCAGGGGTCCGCTTTTTAGCGTCTCCACGTACGAATTGGCGCCCATGCTCGAAAAAACCTACCAGCCCACTGAGATCGAAGGCCGCATTTACAGCGCCTGGGAAGAGGCCCGCGCCTTCGAGGCCGGCCGGCCCGAGCGCAGTCGCGCCGCTCCCTATTCGATCGTCATTCCGCCGCCCAACGTCACGGGCTCGCTGCACATGGGCCACGCGCTCAACAACACGCTGCAGGACATCCTGGCGCGGTTCGAGCGCATGCGCGGCAAGGACGTGCTCTGGCAGCCCGGCACCGACCACGCCGGCATCGCGACCCAGATGGTTGTCGAGCGCCAGCTCATGGAGCGACAGGAGAAGGGCCGCCGCGAGATGGGCCGCGAGGCTTTCGTCAAGCGCGTCTGGCAATGGAAGGAAGAGTCGGGTGGCACGATCCAGCGCCAGCTCAAGCGCCTCGGCGCCTCGCTCGACTGGCGGCGCGAACGCTTCACGATGGACGAGGGCCTGTCGCGCGCCGTCATCAAGGTGTTTGTCGCGCTCCACAAGGAAGGCCTCATCTATCGCGACAAGCGGCTGGTGAACTGGGACCCGAAGCTGCTGACCGCGATCTCCGACCTCGAAGTGCAGCAGGTCGAGACCAAGGGCAATTACTGGCACCTCAAATATCCGATCGAGGGATCGAGCGACTTCATCATCGTCGCGACCGTCCGCCCGGAAACGATGCTGGGCGACGTGGCTGTCGCCGTGCATCCCGAGAATGAACGTCTCAGCCATCTGATCGGCAAGCACGCAATCCTGCCGCTCGTCGGCCGTCGCATCCCGATCATTGGTGACGAATACGCCGACCCCGAGAAAGGCACCGGCGCGGTCAAGATCACGCCCGCGCACGACTTCAACGATTTCGATGTCGGTCGCCGTCACAAGCTTGCGCCGATCAACATCTTCGATCAGGAAGCGAACTTCGCGCTGAATGAGAATGAAGAGTTTCTCGCGGCGGCGAAGCCCGGTCCCGACCTCGACGCGGTGCTCGCGTTGCACGGCATGGATCGCGCCAAAGCGCGCAAAAAAATTGTCGAGATGTTCGAGGAGCGCGGCCTGCTCGACAAGGTTGAGCCGACCACGCACATGGTCCCGCATGGCGACCGCTCGAATGCGGTGATCGAGCCGTATCTGACCGACCAGTGGTACGTCGACGCGAAAACCATGGCGCGGGAGCCGCTCCAGGCCGTGCGCGACGGCCGCACGAAGTTCGTCCCGAAGAATTGGGAGAAGACCTACTTCGACTGGCTCGAGAACATCGAGCCGTGGTGCATCTCGCGCCAGCTCTGGTGGGGTCATCAGATTCCGGCCTGGTATGGGCCGGACGGCAAGGTGTTCGTCGCGGAAACCGAGGAAGAAGCCGTCTCGCACGCGCTCGCTTATTACGCGGAGACCGAGGCCATCACGCCCATGCAGGGCCACGACATGGCGCTCGATCCCGCGCAGCGCGAGCCGTTCCTGCTTCGCGACGAAGACGTGCTCGACACCTGGTTCTCATCCGCGCTCTGGCCGTTCTCCACGATGGGCTGGCCCGACAAGACGCCGGAAGTGAAGCGCTTCTATCCCACGAGCGCGCTCGTCACCGGCTTCGACATCATCTTCTTCTGGGTCGCCCGCATGATGATGATGGGAATGCACTTCATGGATGAGGTGCCGTTCCGCGACGTCTATATCCACGCCCTCGTGCGCGACGAGAAGGGCGCCAAGATGTCGAAGTCGAAGGGCAACGTCATCGATCCCCTGTCGATCATCGACGACTACGGCGCGGACGCGCTGCGCTTCACGCTCTCGGCCATGGCCGCGCAGGGCCGCGACATCAAGCTCTCCGCGCAGCGCGTCGAGGGCTATCGCAACTTCGCGACCAAGCTCTGGAACGCCGCGCGCTTCGCCGAATTCAACGGCGCGCAGCGTGTCGCGGGTTTCGACCAGAAGTCGGTGAAGGAAACGATCAACCGCTGGATTCTCGGCGAGACCGAAAAGGCGGTAACGGAAATCACGGCCGCCATCGAAGCTTACAAGTTCAACGAGGCAGCGGGCGCGGCTTATCGCTTCGTCTGGAACATCTATTGCGACTGGTATCTCGAGCTCTCAAAGCCCGTACTCACCGGGCCGGATGGTGCGGCGAAGGATGAAACGCGCGCCACCGTCACCTTCGTGCTCGATGAAATTCTGAAGCTCCTGCACCCCTTCATGCCGTTCATCACGGAAGAGCTTTGGCGCGTGACGGGCGAGGCGGGCCCGAAACGCAAGACGATGCTCGTTCTTTCGGAATGGCCGAAGCTATCGGGGCTGGTCGATGAGAAGGCCGCAGGCGAAATCGGCTGGCTGCTCGATCTTGTGTCCGCGATCCGCTCCGTGCGCTCCGAAATGAATGTTCCTGCCGGAAGCCAGATCCCGCTTGTGCTGATCGCGGGCGAAGAGACGCGCGCGCGGGCAGGGCGCTGGAACGACGCGCTGAAGCGCCTTGCGCGCCTTTCCGATGTTTCGTTCGCCTCGGCACCGCCCGCGGGCTCCGTGCAACTGCTTGTGCGCGGCGAGATCGCGGCACTCCCGCTCGCCGGTGTCATCGACCTCGCGGCCGAGCGCGCGCGGTTGGAAAAGGAACTGGCCAAGATCGCCGATGATGTCTCGCGCATCGACAAGAAGCTCGGCAATGCCGACTTCATGGCCCGTGCGCCGGAGGAAGTCGTCGACGAGCAGCGCGAGCGACGCGAGGAAGCGCTCGACCGCGAAAACAAGGTGCGCGCGGCGCTCGATCGGCTGAAGGGCGCGGCCTGAAGTGCTGCAAGGCCGGCAATTCTGGCTTGCGCTCGGACTCCTTTGGATAGCGGGCTTCGGTCTCCGCCTGCCGGTGTTGGCGATCCCGCCGGTCCTGCCACTCATGCAGACCGATCTCGGCCTCACGGGCACGCATATCGGCATCCTGAACGGCCTTCCTGTTTTTCTGTTCGCGGCGGCCGCCATCCCCGGCGCGCTCCTCATTGCCCGCGTCGGCGCGCTCAATGCCGTGATCGTCGGCCTGCTGCTCGCGGGCATCGCCGGAAGTCTGCGCGGCTTCGCGGACAATCTGACGTGGCTTTATCTGACGACCGTGCTGATGGGCGCCGGCATCGCCTTCATGCAGCCCGCCATGCCCGCGCTCGTGCGCGCGTGGACGCCGGAGCGCATCGGCTTCTCGACCGCGCTCTACACCAACGGCCTGCTCGTTGGCGAAGTGGTGCCGGTCGCGCTCACCGCGCCGCTCGTGCTTCCGCTCGTCGATGGAAGCTGGCGTGGCAGCCTCGTTTTCTGGGGCGTGCCGATGATCGTGATCGCCGTGCTCATGTTGCTCGCGCCGCGCGCAAATAACGGCACGGCCACGCCGTCCCGACGCTGGTGGCCCGACTGGCGCGACGGCACGATCTGGCGGCTTGGCTTTATCTTGAGCAGCGTGAATGGCGTCTATTTCTGCGCCAACGCTTTCATTCCGGTCTATCTCACCAGTGAAGGTCGCGCCGATCTGATCGGCATTACGCTGACGGCGTTGAACATCGCGCAGTTGCCGGCGTCCGCGATCATGCTCATGGTCGCGGGCAGGTTCGAACGCCGCGCCTGGCCGATGGTTGTGACGGGTCTTCTGATGCTGGTGTCCGTCGCCGGCATTGCCTTCAGCGCCAGCGGCTGGACGGTTGCGTGGGCGGCACTGCTCGGTTTCGTCGGTGCGGCGACGCTGACCATCGGTTTCGCGCTACCCGCGATGGTGAGTGCGCCGGAGGATGTCGGGCGCGTATCGGCCGCGATGTTCACGATCAGCTACACGATGGCGATGGTCACGTCGGTCGTGAGCGGCGCGGTCTGGGACTTCGCCGGCGACCCGCGATGGGCCTTCCTGCCGATTGCGCTCAGCATCTTGCCGCAGGTCCTGCTGATCGGAACGATCCGTTTTTCCTCAAAATAGGCTTGTCATCCCGGCCGAGCGCGAAGCGCGAGAGCCGGGATCGTCCAGAGATTGACTGATGACGATCCCGGATCGGCCGCTTCGCGCCCGTCCGGGACGACGGATTACTTGAACGGTTTGCTGAGAAACTTTGAGTCCTTCATCCCGTAACGCCACGGATGATCGATTGCTCTCGAGATCCCGATGCGCGGACCGATGACAATCTCCGGCACGCTTGCCCGCGCACGCAACTCGAACGGCTCGCGATCAAGCGCCAGCGCATTGTGCGCTCGTGTAATCCCGAGCGCCTGACACACGCGGCCGGGGCCGGAGCACAGTAACCGCTCCTCTTTCACGCCGCGCCGCCGTCGCATGGCGACGATGCCTTCCGTCGGCTCAATTGCCCGCAGCAGCACCGCACTCGCGCTGCCTTCATGCTCGCAAACGAAATTCACGCACCAGTGGATGCCGTAAGAGCGATAGACGTATGCAAAGCCGGGCGGGCCGAACATCACCGCGTTGCGTTCGGTGGACCCGTTGTAGGAATGCGCCGCCGGGTCGGTATGGTGATAGGCCTCGACCTCGACGACGATCCCGCCGACGCCCTTGAACAGGATCGTCGCGCCAATCAGCTCGGGCGCCACTTCATGAACGCTGCGCGCGAAGAACGCGCGCGTAAGTTTCCGTCCGCGCGCCATTCAGGTTTCGGATTTTCTGCTGAAGAAATTTTCGAGCGCGCCGATCTCCTCGCGCGAGCCATCGAAGTCGGCGGCAAGGCGCTCGTAGAGTGCCGCGAGCCCGCGATAAATATCCCCTTCGCCGCCAACCCCGCCGTAGTCGGCAATCTCGACCATCTCCGGCGCCCAGCGCTCGGCCTTCGCAAACATGTCGGGAATGCCGCGCGCGAACTGCGCGAGCAGTCCGCGCTGGCTGTCCGACAGCTCCCGCATCAGTATGTCTTCCACGCCCGCGCGCCGTGCCGCGAGGATCATTGCGGCGCCAAGCCCGATCGCGCCCTTATTGATGCCAGCGTAGGAGAGTTTCAGCGCCGAAGCGGCGCCGATCCCGCCTTCAACCTTCCGTACGTCGAGTCCGAAGCGGTTGAGATCAAGCACGCGCTCGGCACCGGCGCCGGACACATAAAGCCGCGGCGTGTAGCCGTCGCGCGGCGGGCCGCCGATGATGCCGCCGTCGACGTAGACCGCGCCGGTCGGCGCGAGGATTTCCCCGATCCGGGCCGCGGTTTGTGGACTGACCGCGTTGCAATCGACATAGACGGCCTTGCGCGGTGCGGCGGTGAGGGCGGGCGCGAGCCGTTCGGCAACCGCCACGGCTTCCTTCGGCGGCACGATCGAGAGCAGGAAGTCCGCCTGCGCCAGCTCCGAATCCCCGGCGTCGGTCAGGCCGTGCTTTTTGGCGCGCACCTGGCTTGCTGCGCTGCGTCCGGAAAATGAGCAAAGAGCCTTAACGCCTTGCGCCGTAAGCCGTCCGCCGACGGCCGCACCCATGTTTCCCGGGGACGTGATCGCGATCACAGGATTCATGCGGTCCTTCTGCGAGTTATGAGGTTGAGCCCGCGTAAGACGGGAGCGCGTTCACTGTGGCTAGTTCGACACACCGTTACAAGATTGCAACCATTGAGGCCGGCGGGGCTGAAAGTGCCGCCATCCCGCCATAAACCGACACGAGACGAACAAAACGAGCCGCCAGTATTTGCGTAAGGCTCATATAGCCCAAGCGCGGCAAGGCCGGGAAGAAATGGACGCCAAGACCTTCGACAAGTCGAAACTGCCGAGCCGCCACGTCACCGAGGGGCCGGAACGCGCTCCCCATCGCTCGTACTACTACGCGATGGGTCTGACGCGCCACCAGATCCATCAGCCGTTTGTCGGCGTCGCGACCTGCTGGAACGAAGCTGCGCCCTGCAACATCGCGCTCATGCGCCAGGCGCAGGCGGTGAAAAAGGGTGTCGCCTCGGCCAACGGCACGCCGCGCGAGTTCTGCACCATCACCGTCACCGACGGCATCGCGATGGGTCATCAGGGAATGCGCGCGTCGCTTCCTTCGCGTGAAGTGATCGCCGACTCCGTGGAACTCACGATGCGCGGTCATGCCTACGATGCATTGGTCGGCCTTGCGGGTTGCGACAAATCTCTGCCGGGCATGATGATGGCGATGGTTCGCCTCAATGTGCCCTCGATCTTTATCTACGGTGGCTCAATCCTGCCCGGCTCGTTCCGTGGCCGCCCCGTAACCATCCAGGATGTGTTCGAGGCGGTTGGACAGCATTCCGTCGGCAAGTTCTCCGACGAGGATCTGGACGAGCTGGAGCAGATTGCCTGTCCGTCGGCCGGCGCGTGTGGCGCGCAGTTCACCGCCAACACCATGGCAACCGTTTCGGAAGGCATCGGGCTCGCGCTTCCTTACTCGGCAGGAGCGCCCGCGCCGTACGAAATCCGCGATGCGTTCTGCGCCACTGCTGGCGAGAAAGTAATGGAATTAATTCGTCGTAACATCCGGCCGAGAGACATCGTCACCCGCAAGGCGCTCGAGAATGCCGCCGCGGTCGTGTCGGCGAGCGGCGGCTCCACCAACGCGGCGCTGCATCTGCCGGCGATCGCGCATGAGTGCGGCATCAAGTTCGATCTCTTTGACGTCGCCGAAGTGTTCAAGCGCACGCCCTATATCGCGGACCTGAAGCCGGGCGGAAAGTACGTCGCCAAGGATATGTTCGAAGTCGGCGGCATTCCCCTGCTGATGAAGACGCTGCTCGATCACGGCTATATGCATGGCGATTGCCTGACAGTCACCGGCCGCACGATCGCGGAGAACCTCGCGAGCGTGAAGTGGAATCCGGATCAGGACGTCGTCTACCCGGCGAACAAGCCGATCACCACGAACGGCGGCGTCGTCGGCCTGCGCGGCAACCTCGCACCTGACGGCGCGATCGTGAAGGTCGCCGGCATGTCGAACCTGAAATTCACCGGCCCCGCGCGCTGCTTCGATGGCGAAGAAGCCTGCTTCGATGCCGTCAAGAACAAGAAATACAAGGAAGGCGAAGTGCTCGTCATCCGTTACGAAGGTCCGCGCGGCGGACCCGGCATGCGCGAGATGCTGGCGACGACGGCCGCCCTCTACGGCCAAGGCATGGGCGGCAAGATGGCGCTCATCACCGATGGCCGCTTCTCGGGCGCCACGCGCGGCTTCTGCATCGGCCATGTCGGGCCCGAGGCGGCGGTCGGCGGCCCGATCGCGTTGCTGCAAGATGGCGACATCATTGAACTCGACGCCGAGGCGGGCACGATCAACGTGCGTCTCGACGACAAGGAGCTGGAGCGTCGGCGCGCGGCCTGGAAGCCGCGCGAGCACAACTTCACGTCCGGTTATCTCTGGAAATATGCGCAGGGCGTCGGTCCGGCCGTGAATGGCGCCGTGACCCATCCGGGCGGCAAGGCGGAGCGGCAAAGCTATGCGGACATTTGATCTCATAGGCGCGGGCGCATTGCTCGCAGCCGGGATCGCCGGCAGCGCCCTCGCGCTGGACGCGAAGGATTCGCGTTCGGCCGTGACCGCTGCACCGTCTGCCTCGACGTTGGCGAACAACCAGTCTTCGTTGCAGGCCTTCCAGGCCGGGACTGCGCTCCTGAAGTCGGGCGATACCGACAAGGCCGTGACTGCGTTGCGTTACGCGGCGGAGCAGGGCCATCCGCTCGCACAATGGAAGCTGGGCCGCATGTATGCGGACGGCGACGGCGTGAAGCGTGACCATGTACAGGCGTTTCAGTTCTTCAGCCGCATTGCAAACGAGCAGGCGGAGATGTCGCCGTGGACGCAGCAGGCGCGCTTCGTCGCGAATGCCTATGTGTCGCTTGGCCATTACTACCTGACCGGCATCCCGAACTCGTCCGTGCAGCGCGACGTCTCGCGCGCCTACAGCCTTGTCTCTTACGCCGCCTCATACTTCGGTGACGCGGACGCGCAGTATCTGCTGGCGCGGCTCTATCTCGAAGGCACCGGCGTCCCGAAGGACGCGCGTCAGGGCGTGCGTTGGCTCGGTCTGTCGGCCAACAAGGGCCAGCATCAGGCGCAGGCCTTACTCGGGCGCATGCTGTTTCATGGCGAAAGCGTGCCGAAACAGCGCTCACGCGGCCTGATGTGGCTGTCGCTCGGCCGCGACGCCGCTGCCGGCGCTGAAGACGGCTGGATCGTGCAGAGTTACGAAGACGCGCACGCGCGCGCGAACGAAGACGAGCGCGCCTCGGCGGATACGCTGGCGAAGAACTGGCTCAAGGACGAGCGCACGAACTAGGCCGCGGCGTCAGACGGGCTTGTACGTCTGTTTGGAATAAAGCCAACTCAACGAGTCATAGAAATCGTCGGTGGAGTTTGCGCGCAGCGCCGTGTCGCGCACCTCTGCCTTTGCCCCATCCGGATGATAGAGATACTCGCCGATCAGCCTTGAGCCGATCTGGACGCGGCCCGTACGCGGCTGCCGGATGCGATTGTAAATGGCAAAGGCGCGGGCGAAGTCGACGCGCTCGGCCTCGACCATATCGGCGAGACAGACGGCATCCTCCATCGCCATCGCAGCACCTTGTGCGTAGTACTGCAACATCGGATGCGCCGCGTCGCCGAGGAGCGCCACGCGCCCGTCCGTCCAGGTCGCGATCGGTTCGCGATAGCACAAGACCCAGAGCTTCCAGTCCTGTCCGTGCTCGATGATCTGCCGCACGCGGTCGCAGATGTGCGGGAAGTTCGCATGCACTTCGCTCTTGGCAATGGGCCGGCCCGCGACTGGCTCCGGCGCATTGTTGTCGGTGGTAACAACGAGATTGAAGACCTTGCCGCCCTTGAGCGGATAGTGGACGAGGTGACACTTCGGGCCGGCCCAGAGGGTGGCAGCGTTCCAACGCAGGTCTTCCGGCATCTTTTCGGTCGGGATCACCGAGCGGTAGGTCGTGTGGCCTGACACAATGGGCGCGCCATCGCCGACAAGTTGCGCACGGACTGATGACCAGAGCCCGTCGGCGCCGATCAGCGCCGCGCCCAAAACACGGTCGCCTGAGGCGAGTGTCACCGTCACCGCGTTTCCGGCCTGCTCATATCGGCTGACCCTGCTGGAGACACGAAGGTCAACGAGCCCGCTGTCCTTGCAGGCGTCATGCAGCGCGTCGTGCAGGTCCGCACGATGCACGACGGCATAAGGATTGCCGAAGCGCTTCCGGAATTTCTCGCCGACCGGAATCTCGACGATGCGTTCGCCCTTCACCGCATCCATGAACACAAGTTCATCGACGAACACCGCGCCCTTGCGCGCCCGCTCGCCGATCCCGAGCGCGTCAAAGGCATGAAAGGCGTTGGGCGCGAGCTGAATGCCTGCGCCGATTTCGCCGAACTGCGGCGACTGCTCGAGAACGACGGAGGCAATGCCCTTGTTCGCGAGCGCGAGCGCAGTGGCGAGCCCGCCGATGCCGCCGCCCGCGATAACAACCGGCGCCGTCATCAGAGATCGAACTCGGCCCAGACCGGCACGTGATCAGAAGGCTTTTCGCCCGCGCGTGTCGCGCGGTCGATGCCGGCCGCCGTCAGCTTGTCCGCCGCCTGCGGCGAGAGCATCAGGTGATCGATGCGGATGCCGTTGTTCTTCTGGAACGCGCCCGCCTGATAGTCCCAGAACGTATAGAGGCCCTTATCGTCGCTCGTGGAGCGGATCGCGTCGGTCAGACCGAGGAACGAAATCTCGCGAAACTTCTCGCGCGTCGCCGGGAGAAACAGCGCGTCGTTCACCCAGACTGCGGGATCGTGAACGTCGTCCGGCGCCGGGATCACGTTGTAGTCGCCCGCCAGCACCATCGGCTCCTCAAGCGCGAGCCGCGCATGCGCATGTTCGCGCAGCCGCTCCATCCATGCGAGCTTGTAATCGTATTTCGGTCCGGGCGCGGGATTGCCGTTCGGCAGATAGATGGAGGCAACGCGCACCGCGCCGCCATCGACGGAGATCACCGCCTCGATGTAGCGCGCGTGATCGTCCCCGTCGCCGCCGGGCAGGCCGCGTACCACCTCGTCGATTGGCATTTTGGAAAGGATCGCGACGCCGTTATAGGCCTTCTGACCGTGCGTCGTCACGTTGTAGCCCATGTCCTCAAACGTGCTGCGCGGGAAGGCGTCGTCGACGCACTTGATTTCCTGCAAGCAGACGACGTCCGGCTCACGCTCTTTGAGCCAGCGCTGCATCGGCTCGACGCGTTGCTTGATGGAGTTGACGTTCCAGGTCGCGATCTTGAGCGGCATGCCGCGATCTTAGAGCGCGAAGCTGGTGCCGCAGCCGCAGGAGGCGGTGGCGTTCGGGTTCACCACCTGAAACGACGCGCCGATCAGGTCGTCCACGAAGTCGAGCTTGGAGCCTGCGAGGTACTGGAGCGAGACGGGGTCGATCACGACCGTCGCCCCGCTGCGCTCGATCACGAGGTCCTCGGGTGTGCCGCCGCGCTCGACCTCGAAACGGTACTGGAAGCCGGAGCAGCCGCCACCCTCGACGCTGACGCGCAACACCGAATCCTGCACTTCGCCCTTCAAAATCCCGGCGATACGCTGGGCGGCTCGGTCGGTAACGGTAAATGTCGTAGCGTCCATGACAGGTCCTGCGGGCCATTGAATGGCGGCCCAAAGGATAGTTAGGTCGCCCCGCCGCAGTGTCAAATCGGGGGCCATGAATGGCCGTCGCCGCCAGCCGCCCCAGGGCTCTCTATGCCGCAGACCCGGCCTTTTCCAGGGGCCGCCTGTTGCCGGAGGAGCCGAGCCCCCGCCGCAACGATTTCCGGCGCGACTGCGACCGCCTGATTCATTCCGCCGCCTTTCGCCGACTCAAGCACAAGACGCAGGTGTTCGTGTCGCACGAGGGCGATCACTATCGCACACGGCTCACCCACACACTCGAAGTCACACAGATTGCGCGCGCGCTCGCGCGCGGCCTTGGCCTCGACGAAGACCTCGCCGAGGCGCTCGCGCTCGCGCACGACCTCGGCCATCCGCCGTTCGGCCACGCCGGTGAGCGTGCGCTCGACGAGTCGATGGCGGCCTATGGCGGCTTCGATCACAACGCGCAGGCGCTGCGCATCGTGACCGAGCTTGAACGCCGCTACGCCGCCTTCGATGGACTGAACCTGACGTGGGAGACGCTGGAGGGCATCGCCAAGCACAACGGCCCGCTGATCGACCGCGACGGCCACCCGACCGGCCGGTACGAAGGCAAGGAAATTCCCGAGGCCTATCTCCGATACGCGGCCATTAACGACCTCGAACTCTGGACTTACGCGGGCGGCGAAGCGCAGGCCGCGTCGATTGCCGACGACATCGCCTATGACGCGCACGACCTCGACGACGCGCTGCGCGCGAATCTTTTCGACCTGGACGAACTGTCGGAACTGCCGCTCCTGGGCGATCTGATGAGTGAGCTGCGCAGCCAGTATCCCGATGTCGAACGCTCGCGGCTCGCGAATGAACTGACCCGCCGGCTGATCGGCCGCATGATCTCCGACGTGATCGTCGAGACAGACAGGCGCGTTCAGGATCTCAAGCCATGGACCGCCGCCGATGTCCGCTCGGCGGGCAAACCCGTGGTCGCGTTCTCGGCCCGAATGGCGGCAATAGACAAAGCCGTCAAAGCCTTCCTCACGCCCCGCATGTACCGCGAGGAGCGCATCATCGCGATCATGGGCGACGCCCAGCGTGTCGTCCGCGATCTGTTCGGCCGCTTCATGGAGCGGCCGGAGGAAATGCCCGCCGACTGGGGGCGGGGACTGGCAGGAGACGCCCCGGCGCGCGCCCGCCGCGTCGCCGACTTCATTGCCGGCATGACCGACCGCTTCGCGCTCTCGGAACACGCCCGCCTTTTTGACTCGACTCCCGATCTGCGATAGGCGGCGCTGCCGCTAAAAGGTTGCCGCATCGAATGAATCCCTTCGCGACGTTCACTTCTCATGTCGGCCGGATCGTGACCGGCCTCGCCGCCGAAGACGGGTTGCCCGCGCCGAATCTGTCGCGCATCGCGGTCGAGCCGCCGCGCGAGGCGTCGCATGGCGATCTCGCCGTGAACGCTGCGATGGTGCTCGCGAAAGAATTCAAGGCCAAGCCGCGCGATCTTGCGGAACGGATCGCCGCCAAGCTGCGCGATGAAAAGGACGTTGTCTCCGTCGAGATCGCCGGACCCGGCTTCATCAATGTGAAGCTCGCACCGGCCGCGTGGCTCAAAGTGCTGGCATCGATCGTGCGCGACGGCAAGGAATTCGGCCGTGCGGGCCTTGGCAAGAACGAGCACGTGAACGTCGAGTATGTGTCGGCGAACCCGACCGGCCCGATGCATGTCGGCCATGGGCGCGGCGCGGTCTTCGGCGACGCGCTCGCAGCACTCCTCGCGTTTGCCGGTTACGACGTTACGCGCGAGTATTACGTCAATGACGCAGGCGCGCAGGTCGACGTTCTCGCGCGCTCGGCGTTCCTGCGCTACCGCGAGGCGCTCGGCGACGACATTGGCGCAATCCCGGAAGGGCTCTATCCCGGCGACTACCTGATCCCGGTCGGCAAGGCGCTCGCCGGGCAACACGGCCGCGCATTATTGCAGAAGCCGGAGTCCGACTGGCTCCCCGTCGTTCGCGCGGCCGCAATCGATAAGATGATGGAGATGATCCGCGAGGATCTCGAACGGCTCGCGATCCGCCACGAGCATTTCTTCTCCGAGCGTTCGCTCACCACCGGCGCGGTGGACAAGGTGGCCGCCACGATCGACGTCCTGCGCAAGGCCGGACACATTTATGAAGGCCGTCTCCCGCCGCCGAAAGGCGCGCCGGTCGAGGATTGGGAGGATCGCGAGCAAACATTGTTCCGCGCGACCGAATTCGGCGACGACGTCGATCGTCCGCTGATGAAGTCGGACGGCAGCTACACCTATTTTGCCGCCGACATGGCGTATCACCGCGACAAGATCGAGCGCGGCTTCAAGACCTTGATCGATGTGTGGGGTGCGGACCACGGCGGCTATGTAAAGCGGCTGGCCGCGGCCGTCGCCGCGCTCGGCGCAAGCAAGGTCGAACTCGACGTGAAGCTTTGCCAGCTCGTGCGGCTGCTGCGCGCCGGCGAACCCGTGAAGATGTCGAAGCGCTCGGGCGACTTCGTCACGCTGCGAGAAGTTGTGGATGAAGTCGGTTCCGACCCCGTCCGCTTCATGATGTTGTTCCGCAAGAACGACGCGACACTCGACTTCGATCTGGCGAAGGTCATCGAGCAGTCGAAGGAGAACCCGGTCTTCTACGTCCAGTACGCGCATGCCCGCGCAAAGTCGGCGCTGCGGAACATCGCCGAGCAGATGCCCGGCACCGATCTGTCGGCCGACTCACTTGCGTCCGCCCCGTTCGAGCGCCTGAACGACGAGGGCGAGCTTCAACTCGTGAAGCGCATGGCTGAGTGGCCCCGGCTGATCGAGGCCGCGGCGACCGCCCATGAGCCGCATCGGATCGCCTTCTATCTCCACGACCTGGCGAGCGAGTTCCACGCTCACTGGACCCGGGGTAACAGCTTGCCACATTTACGCTTTATTATCCGGGATGATCCAAGTTTAACCACGGCCCGCGCTGGGCTGGTCTACGGCTTGGCGGCGGTGATAGCTTCCGGCCTTGCGATCCTCGGGGTGGGTGCGCCCGAGGAAATGCGATAACGCCGAGGGGATTTTGACGACGCGGCGTTCGTCGGAGAGTGGTCCAAATCAATGACCGACGACAGCAGATTTCGGGCGCCTCGAGCCCAGGGTGTTCCTCAATCTCAGCCGTCCGGAGCCCGCGTGCGCCGGACCGAAGATCCGCTTGCCGAATTGGCTCGACTGATTGGCCAGGACGATCCGTTCGCGGATTTCGTCGCGCATCGTCCTGCCGATGGCCGCTCCGGCGGTCACGCCGGCGCCCAGCGCCGTCCGCTTGCGCGGGATGGCCGCCAGCACGACCCGCGCGCGCGCGACAGCCGCCGCACCGCGACGCCTTCACGTTCGCCGGATGCGCACGAAGAAGAGATTCACGAGATCAGCCTCGACTCCGGCCCATCCAATGCCGATGCGCGCAGCGCCTATTCGTATGGCGGTGGCCGTCAGCAGCGCGCAGGCGATACGCCGGCGGTTTCGGCGCGTGCTCCGCGCGACGATCGCGCGCCCGCACCGCGTCCGCTCGCGCGCGCGCCGCAACCGGCTGCGCAACCTAATCACGACGAAGACGATTTTCATGCCGAGCCGCAACCGCGCTCTCCGCGCGACACGCGCGCGACACGCCGCGAGTCCGCATACGACGAGGACGGTCACGGCGAATACGCGACGGAAAATTACGATCCCGAGTACGACGATGACGCTTACCTCCCGGCGCATGGCGACGAGTTCTATGACGAGGCTCCGCGCCGCCGGTTGAAGAGCTGGATGCTCGTCGGGATCGCAGCGGTCGCCGCGATCATTGTCGGCACAAGCGGACTCTTCGCCTATCGCGCGCTGTTTGGCACGGATCAGGTGGCTGGCCCGGCAAAATTGATCAGCCCGGACTCCGGCCCATCCAAGATGGTGCCGAAATCCTCGCAGACCGCGGACAACAAGCGCTCGCAGGATCGCGTCGGCGGTGAAGCGCCGCGCAGTGGCGAGCGTATCGTCTCGCGCGAGGAATCGCCGATCGATCAGAGCCGCATTCCCCAGGGCGGCACGGCCGATCGCATTCCGTCGGGCAACGTGACGGCCGTCGCGCCGCAGTTTTCTCCGCCGCCGCAAAACCAGATGGCGCCGGCGCAGGCCGCGCCGGCACAGGCGGTCGCCCCCGCGAACCTTTCGACCGAACCGCGCCGCGTCCGGACCGTGACGGTGCGCTCCGACGGTTCGGTGGTTTCCAATCAAGGGGCGAGCGCCCCGGTGGCAGCGGGCGCGCGTCCCACGACCGCGACCTCGCCGCTCGCCTTGCAGAATGGCGGTCAGGCGCCGCTGCTTCCCCCGCAACGTCCGGCGACGACGTCAAGCACCGCGCCGCTCCGCGGCGACAATCCGTGGTCGAGCGGTCCTTCCTCCGGTCAGGTCGGCGCGCCGGCGACACAGCAGGCCGCCTTGCCCGCGCCAACCGTCGCGGTCCAGAGTTCGGCCGCCGCCGGCAGCTATGTCGTGCAGGTCGCGGCTCAGAAGTCCGAAGGCGAAGCGCAGCAGACGTGGCAGGCACTTCAGCAGAAATACGGCAGCGTCCTTGGCGGCCAGCAGGCGGCGATCCGCCGCGTCGATCTCGGTGAGCGCGGCGTCTTCTATCGCGCTCAGGTAGGACCATTCGCGACGCGCGCGCAGGCGAGCGAGGTTTGCCAAAGCCTCAAGGCCGCCGGCGGTGAATGCGTGATTCAGCGCAACTAGGTCCGTTCTTTTCGACTGGAATTTTGACCGTATCGCTTGACGCCTGAGCGACGCACGCCTACGCGGCATCGCATGATACGTGCCTGCATTCTCGGCTGCGCCGGAACGACGCTCAGCGACGAAGAGCGCGCGCTCTTCGAGCAGGCGCAACCGTTCGGCTTCATCCTGTTCGCGCGCAATATCGAGAACCCGGATCAGGTCCGCGCGCTTGTTCGTGAATTGCGTATGCTGGTGGGACGCGACAACGCGCCGATTTTGATCGATCAGGAAGGCGGGCGCGTGCAGCGCCTTCGCCCGCCGCACTGGCCGGATTTTCCGACCGCCGCGAGTTTCGGCGAAGTCCATGCGCGGGATGCTGCGCGCGGCCTGGAGGCGGCGCGCCTCGGCGCAAGACTGATTGCGGCCGAACTTGCCGCACTCGGAATCAATGTCGATTGTCTGCCGGTTGCTGATCTCCTGTTCGCGGAGGGGCATGGCATCATCGGTGATCGTGCCTATGGCAGCGATCCGGACATTGTCGCGCTGCTCGGACGTGCCGCGGCGGACGGATTGATGGAGGGCGGCGTGTTGCCGGTCGTGAAGCACATGCCCGGACACGGCCGCGCGCGCGCCGACAGCCACGAAGAATTGCCGGTCGTCGAGACGCCGATCGACGAACTGGACCGTACCGACTTTCAGTCCTTCCGCCGGTTGAACGACCTGCCGATCGGCATGACGGCGCATGTCGTCTATACGGCGGTCGATCCGCAGCACGCGGCAACCGTGTCCCCGGTCGCGATCGAGGAAGTGATCCGCAAACGGATCGGCTTCGACGGGCTGTTGCTGTCCGACGATCTTTCGATGAAGGCGCTCAAAGGCTCGCTCGGCAGTCGCACCGAGGCGGCGCTCACCGCGGGCTGCGATGTGGCCCTCCATTGCAACGGCCACCTCGACGAAATGGCGGAGGTCGTGGCCGCAGCTGGACCGCTTGCGGGTGAGGCAGCCCGGCGGGCCGCTGCGGCCCTTGGCCGCCAAGGAACAGGTGGCGGAACCGCTGGAAAAGCCCTGAATGTGGCTGAGGCGCAGGCCCGCTTTTCCGCTATGATCGCAGCGTGATGAACGAATCAGTGGCCGAAAACAACGACTTCGAGCTGCCCGACGGGGAGCGCCTCGCCGAGGGGCCGGCGCTCGTCGTGGACGTGGGTGGTTTCGAGGGCCCGCTCGATTTGCTGCTCGCGCTCGCGCGCACCCAGCAGGTCGACCTGTCGAAAATCTCCATTCTGGCGCTCGCCGAGCAGTATCTCGACTTCATCGACCGCGCCCGCGACCTGAAGATTGAAATCGCCGCCGACTACCTCGTGATGGCGGCGTGGCTCGCCTATCTGAAGTCGCGCCTGTTGCTGCCTGAGCCTCCGGCGGATGAAGAACCGTCGGCGGCCGATCTCGCCGCCGACCTCGCGCAGCGGCTTCAGCATCTCGAAGCGATCCGCCAGGCGGGTGCCCGCCTGATGACGCGCCATCGCCTGACGCACGATTTCTTCGCGCGCGGCATGCCCGAGCAGATGAAGGAAGGTCCGTCGAGCGGCTACACGGCGACGATCTACGATCTTCTGCATGCCTATGCGTTCCAGCGCCAGAAGAAGGCGCTGTCGTCGGTGACGCTGCCGAAGCGCACCGTATGGTCGCTCGCGGAGGCGCACGAAATGTTGCATCGGCTCGTGGGCCGCGCCGGCGATTGGATGCAGCTCGATATGTTCCTGATCGAGTATGTCGTCGAGCCGTCGATGCGAGCCACGGTCTTCGCGTCGAGCTTCAGCGCGACGCTTGAGCTCGTGAAGGAAGGCCAGATCGATCTTCAGCAGGAGGAAGCGTTTTCGCCCCTCTGGCTGCGCCGCCGCGAACACAGCGTAATGAACGGGGAGAAGAACTCGTGACCGCCCTACGCGCTCAGAAATTGAAACTCGCGCACCCGGCTCCGGAAAACGAAAATCCCGTGCCGGAGCAGGTCGAAGCGGCCGCTCCCGTGGCGGCGCCGGAAATCGGCGAGTCGCTGCGCATGCTGGAAGCGCTCCTGTTCGCGAGCAACGAGCCGCTCGACGAAAAGCAATTGGCTGCGCGCCTGCCGGAAGGCGCGGACGTGACGGCGCTGCTGGAGCAGTTGCAGGAAATCTATTCGGCGCGCGGCGTGAACCTTGTGAAGGTTGCCGGCAAGTGGGCGTTCCGCACCTCGCACGACCTCGGCCACCTGATGACGCGCGAAGCGCAGGAGCCGAAGAAGCTCTCGCGTGCCGCGATCGAGACGCTCGCGATCGTCGCCTATCACCAGCCCGTCACGCGCGCCGAGATCGAGGCGATCCGCGGCGTCACGATCTCAAAGGGCACGCTCGACGTGCTGATCGAGACCGGCTGGGCGCGGCTGCGCGGCCGCCGCAAGGCGCCGGGCCGGCCCGTAACTTATGGCACGACCGAAGCCTTCCTCGATCATTTCGGGCTCAACGCCGTCGACGACCTGCCGGGTCTCGACGAGCTTAAGGGCGCGGGCTTCCTCGAAGGCCGCTTGCCGTCGGGCTTCTCAATCCCGGTCCCGAACGACGATCCGGGCTTGCGCGACGACGAGGACCCGCTGGAGGATGGCGACCTCGATCTCGGTCTTGCACCGAAGGTCGAACCCGAGAGCGGGGATTCCGACTAGGAGATGCCGTGAACGACGTCCCGGTCGTATCGCGTAAGCCGCGGACCCCGACCCCCGCATCGATCGCGGCGAGCCTCGCCTTCGACAACGTCCGTCACGCCTACGGTGCGGCCGAGTCCGTGCGCGGCGTGTCGTTCGAGATCGCGCCGGGCGAAGTCGTCGCGCTCATCGGCAATTCCGGTTGCGGAAAAACAACGCTGCTGCGTCTCGCCGCCGGGCTCGAGCGCCCGGCCTCGGGCCGCGTGCTGCTTGACGGACGCGAGATCGCGGGCGAGCGCACCTTCGTGCCGCCCGAGCGGCGCGGGGTCGGGATGATGTTTCAGGATTACGCGCTCTTCCCGCATCTGACGAATTTGCAAAACGTGATGTTCGGATTGCGCGGCCTCTCGCGCACGGACTCCGAGCGTCAGGCGCGCTCTGCGCTCGATCGCGTAAGCCTCGGGCCGCTCGCGGACGAATATCCGCATATGCTGTCGGGCGGCGAGCAGCAGCGGGTGGCGTTGGCGCGCGCGATCGCGCCGCGGCCCGCCGTGATCCTGATGGACGAGCCGTTCTCCGGCCTCGATCGCCGCCTGCGCGACGCCGTGCGCAGCGACACGCTCGCGATCCTGCGCGAGGCACGCGCGACCTGCCTGATTGTGACCCACGATCCCGAGGAAGCGATGCGCATGGCCGACCGCGTCATGCTCATGCGCGCCGGTCAAATTATCGAGACCGGCGACCCCGCCGACCTCTATCGCCGGCCGGCGACGCTCTTCGCCGCGCGCTTCTTCAGCGAGATGAACGAGATCGCGGGCGAGGTGCGGGGCGGCAAGGTGGGGACACTGTTCGGTTCATATCCCGCGCCGGGCCTCGCTGATGGAACCGTCGCGATCGTCTGCATCCGCCCGCAGGGCCTGCGGCTCGGGCGCGCCGGGCAGGGCGTTCCCGGCCGCGTTTTGACGCACCGCCACCTCGGCGAAGTGGACCTCTTTGAAATCGTGGTTAGCGGGCTCGACGCGCCCATGCTGGCACGCGTTCGTGATGGCGGCGACTTGGGGCCGGGCGACGATATCGGCGTCGAGGTGGCCCCGGCCGAAGTTCTTGTTTTTGCAGCCCCCGCGCCCTAGGTTCGGGCTGAAGCGCGCGTGTTCCCCGAAAAAGTGGGTAGCGGTTTTCGGCAACGAACATGCGCCTAACGTAGCGACGTTGCGCAAAAAGGCGGATCAGCGCCCGCGCGTCATGGAGCGGAGGAATTTCGATGGGTGGGTTGAGTATCTGGCACTGGATCGTCGTGCTGGTCGTGGTGCTGCTCCTGTTCGGCCGCGGCAAGATTTCCGAGCTGATGGGCGACGCCGCGAAAGGCATCAAGGCGTTCAAGAAGGGCATGGCCGAAGACGAAGAAGCGGCAACGTCCGACCCGAAGAAAGATCCCAAAACCATCGACCATCATCCGTCGCAGGCGACCGCCCGCGCGGAAAGCGAAAAGAAGGTCGGCTGAATTCGGGGACGGCACCGCTCCGCGCTGCGGGCGGACTCTTGCGGCGCCGGCAGCCAGCGGCCGCGTGATCCATGTTTGACATCGGATGGACTGAGTTACTCGTTATCGGCATCGTCGCGCTGATCGTCATCGGTCCGCGCGAACTGCCGAAGACGCTGCGCACCATCGGTCAGATGATGACCAAGGTGCGGCGCATGGCGTCCGAGTTCCAGGGCCAGTTCAACGACGCGATCCGCGAAGCGGAGCTCGACGAGCTGCGCAAGGAAGCGGAGAAGCTCACCAACATCAAGAATCCGCTCGGCGATCTGGAGTCGATCAAGAGCGAGATCGAGTCCGCGGTCGACGGAACGCCGAAAACGTCCGCGCCGGCAACGCCCGCGATTGAATCGGCCGAGCCGAAAGCCGAAACCGCGACAGCCAACACGACCGCCGAGCCCGCGCCGGGCGGAGCGCGTTCGTCATGAACTCGCAGCCGGGCAAGCTCGAAGGTGAAGACGAGATCGACGCCTCGAAAGCGCCGCTCATGGATCATCTGATCGAGCTGCGCTCGCGGCTGATCAAGTCGGTGATCGCGTTCGTCATCATGATGGTCGTCTGTTTCGCGGGCGCGCGCTACATCTACAACATCCTGCTCTGGCCCTATGAGTTCGCTTCGGGCGGCGACGCGAACATCCGCCTCATCTTCACCGCGCCGCAGGAATTCCTGATCACCCAGATCAAGCTCGCGCTTTTTGGCGCGGCATTCTTTTCGTTTCCGATCATCGCCGGCCAGATCTACGCATTCGTCGCGCCCGGCCTCTACAAGCACGAGAAGCACGCCTTTGCGCCGTATCTCGTCGCGACCTGGGTCTGCTTCATGCTTGGCGCGGCCTTCGTTTATTTCGTCGCGATGCCGATGGCGATGCGTTTCTTCATCGGCATGCAGCAATTGGGCGGCGAGGGGCAGGCGAGCATCGAGTTGCTGCCGCGCGTCTCCGAGTATTTGTCGCTCATCATGGGACTGATCTTCGCCTTCGGCATCTGCTTCCAGTTGCCGGTCGTCCTCACGCTCCTCGGCAAGGTCGGGATCGTCACGTCGCAAAGCCTGAAGGATAAGCGCCGCTGGGCCATCGTCGGCGTGTTCGTGATCGCGGCCGTTCTTACCCCGCCCGATGTCATCAGCCAGTTTGCGCTCGCGATCCCGACGCTCGCCCTCTACGAGCTCGCGATCCTGCTGGTCCGTATGGTCGAGAAGAAGCCCGAGCCCGCCGAGGCCGAGGCAGAGCAGGGCGCGGCGGCTGAATAATATTGTCGTCCCCGCGAAGGCGGGGACCCATAACCACCAACGCACGATGGTCTTCTCGGAGACCGGGGGTATGGATCCCGGCTCTCGCTTCGCTCGGCCGGGACGACCCGTTGATAAGCTTGCGCTGGATTGCCGGGCTTCCGGCCCGCCCGCCTGATGCGCTAGGAAGCCTCCCATGTTCGACCCGAAATGGATTCGAGAGAACGCGGACGCCTTCGACCGCGGCCTGAAGCGGCGCGGCCTGCCACCCGAGTCCGCGGGCGTGATTGCGCTCGACGACAGGCGCCGCGCGATCATCGGCAAGCTCCAGGCCTTGCAGGAGCGCCGCAACGCCGCCTCCAGGGACATCGGCGCCGCCAAGAAGAACAAGGACGAGGCGGCGGCGACTGCCTTGATGACGGAAGTCGCGAAGATCAAGGAAGACATCCCCGCGCTCGAAGTCGAGCAGGCGGCGGTCGAGAAGGAGCTGAACGACAAGCTCGCGGGCATTCCGAACACGCCAGCCGACGACGTGCCCGACGGAACGGACGAGAAGGGCAATGTCGAGCGCAAGGATCACGCGTTCGGCAAGAAGCCGATAACGATCTCGGCGAAGCAGCACTTCGAGCTGGGCGAGGCGCTCGGCCTGATGGATTTCGAGGCGGCGGCCAAGCTCTCCGGCTCGCGCTTCGTAGTGCTGAAAGGCGCGCTTGCGCGGCTCGAACGCGCGATCTCGCAATTCTTCCTCGACGTTCACACGGCCGAGTTTGGCTACACCGAAGTCGCGCCGCCGGTGTTGGTGCGCGATGAAGTGATGTTCGGCACGGCGCAGTTGCCCAAGTTCGCGGATGATCAATTCGAGACTGCCGCGGCACCCTTTCAGAAGGTTTTGGAGGCGGTTACTTCGAAGGCGCACGAAAGCTTTCAGTCAGTTCAAGCCGAGTATCGAAAGATATCTAGGAAGGAAATGACAACTGAGGAAGCCATCAGTGGGTTTGTGGACGGTCTCAAAAAATCGATGCCGGAGTTTCGGCGTATTTATGAGCAGCAAACTGGTCAAGCTTCTCGACTGTGGCTCATCCCCACCGCTGAAGTCCCGCTGACCAATCTCGTGCGCGAGTCCATCGTCGCCGAGGAAGAACTGCCGCTGCGCTACACCGCCTGCACGCCCTGCTTCCGCGCCGAAGCGGGTGCGGCGGGCAAGGACACGCGCGGCATGTTGCGCCAGCACCAGTTCACCAAGGTCGAGCTGGTCTCGATCACCACACCCGAGCAGAGCAAAGATGAACACGAGCGCATGCTCTCCGCCGCCGAGGAAGTGCTGAAGCGCCTCGGCCTGCATTTCCGTGTGATGACGCTTTGCACCGGCGACATGGGCTTCGCCTCGCAGAAGACTTACGACATCGAAGTCTGGCTGCCGGGGCAGAACGCATTCCGCGAGATTTCGTCCTGCTCCAACTGCGGCGAGTTTCAGGCCCGCCGCATGGAAGCGCGCTGGCGCGGCAAAGACGGCAAGGTGAAGGGGCCGGTGCACACGCTGAATGGATCCGGCGTCGCCGTCGGCCGCGCGCTCATTGCCGTCATGGAAAACTATCAGGATGAAAACGGCGCAATCGCGATCCCTGAGGTATTGCTGCCCTACATGGGCGGATTGAAGAAGATTGAGAAAGTGACGTGATGAAGCGCATCTGCATACTCCAGTCGTCCCCGCGCAAGCGGGGACCCATAATCCCTGTGCTCAAAATAGGCCCCGGTGTTCATGGGTCCCGGCTCGCGCCTCGCTTCGCTCGGCTTAACCGGGACGACAGGTAAGTCATGCGCATCCTTGTCACCAACGACGACGGCATCAACGCGCCGGGGCTTGAGAGCTGCGCGCGCATCGCCGCGTCGCTATCGGACGACGTCTGGGTCTTGGCGCCCGAGTTCGATCAGTCCGGGGTCGCGCACTCTCTGTCGCTCAACGATCCGCTTCGCCTGCGCCGCCTCGACGACAAGCGTTACGCCGTGCGCGGCACGCCGACCGATTGCGTGATCATGGCGGTGCGCCATGTGATGAAGGAAACGCGCCCCGATCTCGTGCTGTCGGGTGTCAATCGCGGCCAGAACCTCGCGGAAGATGTGACCTATAGCGGCACCGTCGCGGGCGCGATGGAGGGCACGATCCTGGGCATTCCCTCGATCGCGATGTCGCAATGCTTCGGCCCGGCGACCCGCGAGAATCCGACTTACGCCACCGCCGAGGCGCACGCGCCGAAACTGATCTCGCGGCTCCTGAAGGAAGGCATTCCGCAGGGCGTGCTGCTGAACATCAATTTCCCCGACTGCGCACCCAATCAGGTGCAAGGCGTCGACGCATCGACACAGGGCCGCCGCGATCCCGGTCTCATGCACATCGAGGAGCGCCGTGACGGGCGCGGCAATCCCTATTACTGGCTTGGCTTCACGCGCCAGAAGCGGACGGCGGCGAACGGCAGCGACATCTGGTCGATCGAGAACAAGTACATCTCGGTGACGCCGCTCCGGCTCGACCTCACCGACGAGCCGTTTCTCACGCGCCTCGGCGCGATCTTCGATGAGAGCGATTTGACCGACTAAGTTCGTACCGCGCCGACACATTTTTAAACCTCATCGCCGGGCCGCGCCCGAAGGTGCGCGTGACCCGGCGATCCAGACTTTGCGGCTCCTGGATCACCGGATCGCGCGCCGGTTTCCGCTCACGCTGTTCGCGGGCCGGCGCGGTCCGGTGATGAGGAAAAAATTTCTGGTCAACCCACAAGCTGCGCGAGCACGTCCTTCAGGCGATCCACCTCGAACGGCTTCTGCATCGTCGGCCGTCCGCGAAACTGCGCGGGCAATTCCGTGCCTGTCATGCCGCTTGCGAACAGGAAGGGAATGCCGCGTTCCGCGAGTACATCCGCGACCGGATAAACCTCTATACCCGCCAGCCGGACGTCGAGGATCGCCACGTCGCACTCACAGGTGCGCGCCAGAGCCAGCGCTTCGTCAAACAGGCTCGCCGCGCAGACGACCTTGTGCCCCAACTCTTCGAGCATGTCCTCGAACAGCATCCGGATGAGGATCTCGTCCTCAACGACGAAGATGCGCAGCGGTTTGACCATGACAGCGTTCTGCAAGGCACTACCTGCTCAAGATCGATAGGTTTGTGGTATTTCCCGCTCCCCGCAGGAACGTGCCCCAATGCCGCTTTGTTATAGCACGGTGCCGCAAGGGGCAGGCAGAGACTGGAAAACGCAAAGGCAGGGTTCCGGGTTCCATTCTTAGACGGTAAGTTGGTTGCACCCGGCGCCCAACGGCAGGTTGCAGTTGAACGATCCTTTTGCAGAAGAGCGGATGCAGTTTTTGCTGGCGATGCGCCGGCGGGGCATTCACGACCTGCGCGTGCTGCGGGCGCTCGAACTGGTGCCGCGCGACCGTTTCGTGGAGCGGGAGCAGGCCGAATATGCCTATGCAGACCAGGCGCTGCCGATCGATTGCGGGCAGACGATCAGCCAACCCTATGTCGTTGCCGCCATGACAGAGGCGCTCGCGTTAGAGCCCTCCCACAAGGTGCTCGAGATCGGCACCGGCTCCGGCTACCAGGCGGCGATCCTCGCCCACCTCGCGGCGGAGGTCGTCTCCATCGAGCGCTACCGGACGCTCGCGGCGGAGGCGGAGCGGCGTCTGCGCGACCTCGAACTCGATAATGTCACGGTGATTGTCGGCGACGGCACGAACGGAGCGCCCGAACACGCGCCGTTCGACCGGATTGTGGTCACGGCGGCGGCGGCCGAAGTCCCGCCGGCCCTGTTCAGTCAGCTCGTGCAGGGCGGCATCCTTGTGGCGCCCGTTGGCCCGGCGGGCGGGGTGCAATCGCTCTACCGCTACCGCAAAGGCGAGGAGGGCACGCCGCCGGAGCGGCAGGAGCTGCTGCCCGTCCGCTTTGTTCCGCTGATACCGGGCAAGGCCGCGGTGCTCTGAACGGCCATCCTGTTCATTTCAGAACAATTTTCGCTCCCAACCTGCAATTCGTTAAGCAGCCATTTACCGGCCCGGCGCACATTCGCGCGGTTCAGTCTGCGTATGAGTGAGTAGCAATGCGTTCAGCGTTGAATCGCCTCCGTCCGCGCCCCTACCGCACTGCCATGGCGGCCGGAGCCATCAGCCTCGTCCTCTCCGCTTGCAGCCAGGACAGCTCGCGCTTCCAGGACGATCCATTCAGCAACCCGTTCCGCTCGCGCAGCGAAACGACCAGTTCGGTCCCGAATGCGCCCGCAGGGCAGGTCGAGAGCCAGCCGCTCTCGGGTCCTTCGTCGCAGCCATCTTCCTATTCGGCCGCGCCGGGTTCGGTGCCGGCCGCGCCCGCCCCAACCTACGTGCCGCGGCAGGCGTCCTACGATCCGGGCGTCACCGGTTCGTCTTCGCCGCGCTTCAATGACTCGGGTTGGACCGCCGACGGCGGCACCGCCGTGACCTTGCAGCAGGGCGAGACCATCGACACGATCGCGCGACGCTATGGCGTGCCGGCCTCCGCAATCATGCGCGCGAATAATTTTGCCGATGCTTCGTATGTGCGTCCCGGCTCTCGCGTCGTCATCCCGACCTATCGGGGCAACGCACAGCGTGCCGCGAGCGTCCAGCCGGTTCCCGCAGCACCGATCCCGCAGCCGCGCCAGCAGACCTATCAGCCCACGCCGCCTCCGGCGCGCGTGGCCGCACCAGCGCCCGTACGCAGCTCGCGCGTTCACGTCGTCAATACGGGCGACACGCTCTACTCGCTCGGCCGCCGTTACGGCATGAGCCACGCCGATATCGCGCGCGCGAACGGCATCAACGACAACGCGAGCCTCAGCATCGGCCAGCGCGTGAGCATTCCGAGTCAGGGCGCGGTGGCGGCTGCCACGCCCGCCGCTCCGGTCCCTGCGCCGACCCAGTTCTCACCCGCGCCGCCCGTCCATAAGCAGACCTCGATCGAGCCCGCAGCAGGCGAACCGGCGCAGAAGGTGGCAGCCGTCACACCCGTGCCGCAGCCCGAAGAGCAGCGCTCGCTCGGCGGCTCGCCGCAATTTCGCTGGCCCGTGCGTGGCCGCGTGATTTCGGCTTACGGCGCAAAATCGAACGGTCAGCACAACGACGGCATCAATCTCTCCGTGCCGGAAGGCACCGAAGTGAAGGCCGCCGAAGACGGCGTCGTGGCCTATGCGGGCAACGAGCTGAAGGGCTACGGCAACCTTGTGCTGTTGCGTCACGCCGACGGTTGGATGACGGCTTACGCGCACAACAGCCAGTTGCTCGTGAAGCGCGGTGAGACGATCAAGCGCGGCCAGAACGTCGCGCGTGCCGGTCAGACCGGCGGCGTGAGTTCGCCGCAGGTGCATTTCGAAATCCGCAAGGGCTCGACGCCGGTCGATCCGACGCAGTACCTCACCGGCCTCTAGCGCCTCGCCGGCGTTTGCTTCGCGGTCGTCGCCGGTAGCGTGGCCGGAGGCTGCGTCGCCATCATCGCCGGCCCGGCCGCGTTCTCACAAACAAACACGACGTCGCCGCCGGCCTCTGCGCCGCGGAAGGTGATGCGCCCCTTGTTGCCCCATTTGGAGCAATGCGCGTCGGCGAGCTGCTGCGGGTCCTTGTCCTTCGCCGCCGCAGGTGGGATCACGCCGCCGGTGTTATTGCCCTCGATGTCCCTGCGCGTCGTGAAGCCGCCGCTGCCGCAGGATGCGAGGATCACGGCAGCGAGGGTCATCAGGACAACATTGCGGAACGCGTGCATCGTCGGCTCTCAGTTCGTCAGCGGCACGCCCAGCCGTCCGGCAAGATCCTGCACGAATTGCCACGCAACGCGGCCAGACCGTGAGCCGCGCGTCGTCGCCCATTCGAGCGCCTCGTGCCGGAGCGTCTCGGCATCGATCTTCAGCCTGTAGTGAGCCACATAGCCTTCGACCATGGCAAGATATTCGTCCTGGCTGCAACGATGGAAGCCCAGCCAAAGTCCGAAACGGTCGGAGAGCGAGACTTTCTCCTCCACCGCCTCGCCGGGATTGATCGCCGTCGCGCGCTCATTGTCCATCATGTCGCGCGCGAGCAGATGGCGGCGGTTCGAGGTGGCGTAGAGGATCACGTTGTCGGGCCGGCCTTCGATGCCGCCCTCCAGCACCGCCTTGAGCGACTTGTAGGACGTATCCTCGTGCTCGAACGAGAGGTCGTCGCAGAACACGATGAAGCGGTGTGGCGACTCGCGCAGGAGCGACATGAGCGCGGGCAGGGACTCAATGTCCTCACGATGGATCTCGACGAGCTTGAAGCCCGTCTTGCCCTTCATCACGGCGGCGACTTGGGCATGCACGGCCTTCACGAGCGACGACTTGCCCATCCCGCGCGCGCCCCAGAGCAGCGCATTGTTAGCGGGCAGTCCCTTCGCGAACCGCTCGGTGTTCTCCAGGAGCGTGTCGCGCATCCGGTCGATGCCTTTCAGCAACTGCATCTCGACCCGATTCACCCGCTTGACGGGTTCCAGCCGCCTCAAAGCCGCCTGCCAGATGAAGGCATCCGCCGCGCTGAAATCCGCACCCGCGTTCGCCGGCGGCGCCATGCGTTCGAGCGTGCCGGCAATGCGGTCGAGCGCCTGCGCGAGCAGCGCCAGCACCGAGTCGGCGGGGGAGGGCTTGTTCATGACCGTTCCTCGTCTCCGGGCGGCATAGCGGGGCAGCGGGCCGCTCGCAAGTCATTGATGCAGAAGCCCTTGCTGGCGTTTGCAAAGCCGGACTCGGCCGGTATAGTCCGCCCGCTTTCCACTGATTTTGCGCGGCTGCCGCGAACCATGAGGGTGACGATCGTATGCTTATGACTGTTTTGGCGCAGTTTGGCGGCGGCAACGACATGCTGATCTCGCTGCTGCCTTTCGTGCTCATTTTCGTGATCATGTATTTCCTGATCCTCCGCCCGCAGCAGAAGCGCGTGAAGCAGCATCAGGAAATGGTGACGTCGCTGCGCCGCGGCGACACCGTCGTGACCTCCGGGGGCCTCGTCGGCAAGATTTCCAAGGTCGTCGACGACGCGGAGATCGAACTCCAGCTTGCGGACGGCGTCCGCGTTCGCCAGATGAGGGCGATGGTTTCTGAAGTCCGCGCCAAGGGCGAGCCGGTCAAGGACGAATAGGGCACGGCCGGGGACGGTCTGGGCCGTGGCGCGCGGTCTAGCGCGCGCATGAGGACGTAGGGATGCTTCATTTCAAGCGATGGCAGACGATCGCGACCTTGCTCGTGTCGTTCGTCTTTTGCGCCATGCTGATCCCGAACATGCTGCCGCCGCAGGTGCTCAACTCGCTGCCGGCTTCCTTGCAGCGCACGATGACGCTCGGCCTCGACCTGCAGGGCGGCTCTTACATCCTGCTTGAGGTCGACACGAACGCGATCCGCACCGAGCGCACGACGGCCTTGCGGGACGACGTGCGCCGCGTCCTGCGCGATGCGCGCATCGGTTACTCGAACCTGACCGTCCAGAACAACACTGTGCAAGTCCGGCTGCGTGAAGCCAAGGACATGCCCGAGGCGCTGAAAAAATTGCGCGAACTGAGCACGCCGATGAGCGGCGCGCTCGGCCAGCAGAGCGGCGCGACGATCGACATCAACGAAACCGGCGACAACGCGATCCGCCTTGGCCTCACCGAGGGCGGCCTGAACGAGCGCATCCGTCAGGCTGTGACACAGTCGATTGAGATCGTGCGCCGCCGCGTGGACGAGCTCGGCACCGTCGAGCCGTTGATCCAGCGTCAGGGCGCAGACCGCGTGCTTGTGCAGGTGCCGGGCCTCCAGGATCCCGGCCGTCTGAAAGAACTCCTCGGCAAGACGGCGCAACTGAGCTTCCGCCTTGTCGATCAGTCCATGTCGGCTCAGCAGGCGATCGAGAACCGTCCACCGCCGGAGTCCGACGTCCTGATGTCGAGCGACCAGCCGCCGGCGCCGTATCTGATCGAACGTCGTGTTGTCGTTTCCGGCGAAGACCTTGTCGATGCGCAACCCGGCTTCGACCAGCGCACGAACGAGCCCATCGTCACCTTCCGCTTCAACACCAACGGCGCGCGCCGCTTCGCGCAGGTGACGCAACAGAATGTCGGCCGGCCGTTCGCGATCGTCCTCGACAATGAGGTGATCTCCGCGCCCGTGATCCGCGAGCCTATCCTCGGCGGTTCGGGGCAGATCAGCGGCAATTTCACCGTCCAGCAGGCAAACGACCTCGCCATCCTGCTGCGCGCGGGCGCGCTGCCGGCACCATTGAATATCGTCGAAGAGCGCACCGTCGGCGCGGGTCTCGGACAGGATTCCATCGAAGCCGGCAAGCTCGCCGCCTATGTCGGCACGGCGCTCGTCGTCGTCTTCATGTTCGCGACCTACGGGCTGTTCGGCTTGATCGCCAACATCGCCGTGTTCGTGAACGTCGGCATGATTTTCGGCATCCTTTCGCTTCTACAGGCGACTCTGACCCTGCCGGGTATCGCGGGCATCGTGCTCACCGTCGGCATGGCGGTCGACAGTAACGTCGTCATCTTCGAGCGCATTCGCGAGGAATTTCGCAACGGCCGCTCGGCCCTGACTGCCGTAGACGCGGGCTTCAAGGAAGCGTTGCGCACCATCGTGGATGCGAACGTGACGTCGCTGATCGCAGGTCTGATCCTGTTCTATATCGGAACGGGTCCGGTGCGCGGCTTTGCGCTTACGCTCTCGATCGGAATTATCACCACGATGTTCACCGCCTACACGCTCACACGCCTGATGGTCGCGACGTGGGTGAAATGGACGCGCCCAACCACCATTCCGATCTGATCCCTTCGCCCTGTAGTCGTTCGCCCGGATAGGTAGAGATTTTGCTCCTTCGCCTCGTACCCGACGATACCAAATTTCCGTTCACGCGCTGGCGGCGGTTCTTTTTCCCGCTATCGGCGATCGTGACCGTGATTTCGCTGGGCGCGTTTGCGATCCTTGGTCTTAATCTCGGAATCGATTTCCGTGGTGGCACCCTGATCGAAGTGCAGGCCCGCGGCACAGCGGCCGACCTTAGCGCGATGCGTACGACGCTCGGCAATCTCAATCTGGGCGACGTGCAATTGCAGGAATTCGGCAGCCCGCGCGACGTGCTGATCCGCTTCGAGCAGCAGCCGGGCGGCGATTCCGCGCAACTCGCCGTCGTGGAGAAGGTCAGAACGACGCTGGGCGACCAATTCGAATTCCGCCGGGTCGAAGTGGTGGGGCCTACCGTCTCGGGTGAGTTGCTGCGCGCCGGTGTGATCGGAGTCGCGCTTTCGCTCCTGTGTATCTGGATCTATCTCTGGTTCCGGTTCGAATGGCAGTTCGCAGTCGGTGCGAT